>ERZ1292633.2140-Hain-H41-02um-R1-2140-length-20507-cov-5_pt1 | contig 20507 bp, 13 predicted proteins | sample MGYA00564406_ERZ1292633 | MGnify/ENA primary metagenome ERZ1292633 (study PRJEB36523, sample SAMEA6512639) | groundwater metagenome | collected 2019-01-08 | study: AquaDiva: Metagenomics assemblies of 32 groundwater samples
GAGGAGGTTCGGAGAAAACGCGTAAGTCGTGTTTGTTTCGGATTTCGATATTCGAATTTCGGATTTTTAAACCCGTGGTTTAATCATTATCCGGCGGTTGGGGTCAACGCCAATACTTTCGGTCACAACATCCGTAGCGTCGGCCAGAGCAACGTGAACAATCCTGCGTTCAAAAGCATTCATGGGCCGCAAAATCTCTGGTTCTCGCTTGTCACGTACTTGAACAGCAGTTTCTTTGGCCAACGTCACTAGCTCATCCATTTGGCGCTGTTTATAGCCTTCAATATCGACGTGGATCTCGGGTAATACCTCGCCCGTTTTTTCGAGCTCACGAGCCAAAAGCAAACGAACGACATGTTCAAAGGCGGCTAGCGTCGCACCCCGCCAACCAATCAGCAAAGCTGAATCTGGCGAAGTGATTGAAGCTGTTAAGCCAAGCGGATCCTCGGCCACGCTCACTGTTCCGGCAACACCAAGTTGGGCAAGAAGACCATCGGTTACCACGATAATTTGTTTGGCCATGGGATTTAGAGTAGTCATTTTTGGCCTTTCTGGCGAACTGTCACTCGAACCCGGTTTGGTTGATCGAGCAAAGCTGGCGCGCTCGGCGGAATTGGAATGCCTGGGAGTTGTTCGCTTATACTATCAGGCTTGGGCAAGGTTTTTAAGACGAGGTATTGTTGGATAATCGCGAAGGCCGAGCCCACACCGTAGTAGAGGGGGAGAGCGGCCGGTAGCGACAGTGAGATAAAACCGGTCATTAGGGGGAAGAGATACAGCATTTGAGTATTCAAAATCTTTTGGGTGTCGTTTTCTGGTTTGTGGGCGGCTGGGCTCTTGATTAACATCCACGACTGAACAAATTGGAGGAGAGCTACGAGAATCGGTAAAACAAGGCGGTTCGGGCTGGCTAAATCGATACCAAAGAAAGCGGTGTTGATTGTTGCCGGTTGAGGAATAAAGGGGTAAAGCAGGTCAAAATGAGCCGTCGACAGACCATCACGAAAGACATAAAAAAGCGGGATAAGGATTGGCAGTTGTATGAGCATCGGTAAACAGCTGCCCAGCGGGTGAATATCATACTTTTTGTAGAGGTTCATGGTTTCACGGGCCAAAGTTTCGCGGTCATCTTTATGGCGTTCTTGAAGTTCTTTCAGCTCGGGTTGGAGCTTTTTCATTTTATGCTGCTGACGAATCTGATGGGTGGTGGAAGGGACTAAAATGAGACGCAGGCCAACCGTCATGACAATAATGGCCCAGCCAACACTATAGCCGGGCATAATCGCTGTCAAAAGAATAAGGAGATTAAAAAGGGGAATGTAGAAAAGCGTACGCAGAAGGCTAAGCATAGCTAACGATCCTTTCGATTGGGGACTGGATCAAGACCACCGGGATTGCCGGGATTGCAGCGAATGATGCGCCAACTGCCCAGAATAATTCCCCGAGCTACTCCATGGGCTTCGATCGCCTGATATGTATATTGCGAACAGCTGGGAGAGAACTTACAGTAGCCATTTGGCGCAAACCGTTTGAGCGGACCATGATCAAAGGAAAGGGTTCGCTGGTAGACACGGATTAACCAAAGAAAGGGGGTGCGAGCAAATTTCGTAACTCCTCCCGAAAAGCTGGCCAAGCCTGGCTATCAGAAACAACCTGCCGAACAGTAATAATGATATCCAAACCGGTTGGTAAAGTAGGTAAAAGCTGACCCACTACGGCTCGAACATGTCTTTTTAACCGATTCCGGACGACGGCTCGCTTACTCACTTTCGTCGAGACAACGACGGCGATCCGCGTCGCCTGACTAGGCCCACGAGAGAGGCGTAGTAAAAAATAGTGGCTGGCCCGGCGCCGGCCCGTTTTATAGATAAACTGAAAATCACGCGCGGCCGTCAACCGAAAGCGACGGGGAAGCATTAGGCAGTCACAACCAACCGGGCCCGGCCCTTGGCCCGACGTCGTTTAATAACAGCGCGGCCACTGGGAGTTTCCATACGGGCGGCCCAGCCGTGTTTTCGGGCCCGAGGTTTCTTTTTTGGTTGGAATGTTCGTTTCATCTCAAAAATCATACCGGAAAACCGAGGTAAGTTCAACCATCCCCAACTTTTCCCCAAACTATCCACATGTTTACGCCCGTCGGTTGACAATCCTGTTGATTAATTTGGTTGATTCAAATGGTAATTTTCCAGGTAGAAATACCTGGGCGCGGAGATAGTGGTGGGGATTACTAGAGGATTGCTTAAGCATGATTTGACAGACTGTGGATAACTACCATACGATACAAATCAGCACGTTATTGGTCCTCACCAACAACATACATCTGTCTGCCGGAGGGCGTTTATCCTCGCGGCTAAGCGGAGTACAACTATGCAGACCGGCGCAGTCGTCGACTACGAAACAATTTGGCGGACAGCCCTTGGCGAATTAGAAGTCGCCATCTCGAAACCGAGCTTTATTACTTGGTTTCGCGATACTTGTATTTTGGCTATTGACGAACCACTTATTACGGTTGGCGTGCCAACCAATTTTACCCTTGAATGGTTATCAGATAAGTATCGTTTTCAAATTCTTGAGGTGCTTAAAAAACTCCTACCGGAATACTCTCTTAAAGAAGTTAGTTTTAAGATCGCTCAACCATCCCAAGGCCTCAAACCGGTTCGTCTCGACCAACCTATTAGTGTCGAGCCACCGACCACTTCGGCGACCGAACAGGCCACCCAGCCCGACCTTGCCAGCGCCGCAGTCGACGACGGTCACCTAAACCCGGCCTACGTCTTTGACAGTTTTATTGCCGGTACAAACAGCCGTCTCGCCCATGCCGCAAGCCTCGCCGTGGCTTCAGAACCGGGCAAACGGCACAACCCCCTCTTTATTTATGGTGGCGTGGGCCTAGGGAAAACTCATCTTGTCCATGCGATTGGTAATGATATTGCCGCCCGTTTTCCCAAGAAACGAATTCTCTATGCCTCCTGCGAACGCTTTGCCAACGAGTTTATTCATGCCATTCAAACGAAACGGATGGAGGCCTTTAAAGAACGTTATCGGACAGTCGATGTGCTTCTGATCGATGATATTCAGTTTTTGTCAGGCAAAGAGGGCACGCAAGAAGAGTTCTTTCACACTTTTAACGCCTTGCATCAAACAAATCGGCAAATTGTTTTAACGTCTGACCGGATGCCGCAAGCGATCCCCGAGCTCGAAGACCGCCTAAGCTCCCGCTTCGTCTGGGGGATGGTGACCGACATTAAAAGCCCCGATGTCGAAACGCGGGCGGCTATTCTTCAACAGAAGTGCCTTGATCGTAAAACTTCGCTGCCTGAAGAGGTTGTTGCTCTGCTAGCCCGAACATTTCAGAATAATATTCGCGAACTGGAGGGTGGTTTAAACCAGGTGCTTGCTTACTGCGAACTAGAAAAGGTTGAGCCAACCCTAGCGGTTATTGAACGCTTACTCCGCGAGCAACAACCGCTTCGACAGACAGCCATCTCTATTGGCCAAGTTTTAACCGTGGTCGGTAACTATTACCAAATTGACCAGGTCGATCTGTTGGGCCCCCGCCGCAATAAAGAATTTGTTCACCCACGCCAGATTATCATGTATCTTCTGCGCTATGAACTTGGTTTCTCTTTTCCCAAAATTGGTCGGGAGCTCAATAAAGACCACACCACCATTATGCATGGTGTAGAGAAGCTCAAACGCGAGTTACCTAAAGACTCACTCTTGCAGCATGAAATTACGACTCTTAAGGACCACCTCTATAATTCAACCCTTACTTAATAATAGTGTGGATAAGTTGTGGACAGCAGCTTGGGCCTGGGGATAGCTGACGGTCGTTTTCTCTGCCTGCCTCATCACCCCGCTCTTCCTTCTCGAATTAATCCCCATTTTCTCCTCAAATCATCCCTAACTTTTCCCCATCAATTACATCTGTCTATCCCCATAATCCCCGCCCTTACTACGACTACCCAAGAGATATTTTTTAAGAGAGAATACATAAAATACCTGTGGATAACTGGAGGCCTTTTATGCAAATCGAGTGTCGCCAAGAACATTTAGCTCGAGCACTCCAAATTGTTGGACGGATGGTGGGGACACGGGGTACCTTGCCGGTTTTGGGTAATATTCTTCTAGCCACCGATAAAGGCCGCTTAAAAGTGGCGGCGACGGATCTCGAACTTGGTGTTCAAACTTGGATTGGCGGTAAAGTTGAAGATGAAGGTTCTTTGACTGTGCCAGCCCGGTTACTGATTGATTTTGTGGTGACTAATTCTGATCCAATAATCACCCTAACGGTTAAAGACACAACCCTTCATCTCCAAAGTGAACATCACACAGCTAGTATTAAAGGAATCGAAGCGAGTGAATTTCCTCTTATTCCGGCGATCAAACAAACTGATGGGTTAATTATTAAAGCCCAAGATCTTAAAGAGGCAGTAACACAAACAATTTTTGCGACCGCTATTGATGAGACTCGGCCTGTGCTGACGGGCGTGCTGTTACGAATTGAGGAGGAGACAGCACGGTTGGTAGCAACGGATAGTTACCGGTTAGCCGAGCGGATTCTTAAGCTACCTGGTAAACATACCCCGCTTCAGGTGATTGTGCCGGCTCGAACTTTTCAGGAAGTGGCGCGCATAATCACCGACCCAGCGGCGGAAATTAGTATTTTTGTGACCGAGAACCAAGTTCTCTTTGTGGTGGGCGAGACAGAGCTTATCTCTCGACTAATTGATGGGATATTTCCGGATTATGAACAAATTATTCCCAAGGAAGTTCAGACAACAATTAGCCTTGAACGAGGAAGTTTTGCTCAAGTTATGAAAATGGCGAGTTTTTTTGCCCGCGAAAGTGCCAATAATGTTCAGCTAAAGGCGTCTCCCGGGGAAACGGCGGTGGCCGTGACGGCGATCTCTCCCCAAATTGGAGAAGATATCTCGCGTCTCTCGGCTATAATCACCGGCGAAGCGGTCGAAATTGCCTTTAACGCCAAATTTATCCTTGATGCCCTGGCGATTTTTCCGACCGAGGAGATTAATATTGAGTTGGCCGGTAAGCTGACACCCGGCGTACTACGAATGCCCAAAGATTCGAACTATCTCTATCTTATTATGCCGCTTCGCGTTGATAATTAACAATTGCTCACGGTTGATGCCCTAATAGACCTCTTTCAAAATCCATCTTATAGACTGCAAATGATCTCGATTGGCTGCAAAACAACAAAATTACTCGCAGCGTAGCAACCGCTACACCTTGGTAATTTTGTTGTTTTTCGCACAATCGATTTTCTTTTTCGTGACTAAGAGGGTTTTGAAAGAGGTCTAATGGTCTTTCCCCTTTCGCTCACGCAGGTAGAACTTGAGAACTTCCGCTCGCACCGTCACCGGTCGCTAAAGCTAGGCGGAGCGACCATTTTTGTTGGCCCAAACGGCGTGGGGAAGACCAATATTTTAGAGGCGATCTGGTGTTTGGCCACTACTCGTCCATTTCGAACAAGCCGAGATAGTGAACTTATTCATTGGGAGGCGGCAAGCACGGCGGTTGTGGGCGACGCCTTCGAAATGCGTCTTGTCAGGGAACCAATTATCCGTAAAGCCCTCTTCATTGGCGGGGTGCCGCGCCGACCGCTTGAGTATCTCGGCGAACTCCGAGCCGTACTCTTTACACCTGATAGTTTGGCAATTCTCTCGGGCCCGCCTCGCGAGCGGCGTCGGTTTTTAGACACCCTTCTCGCCCAAGGCGACCGTTCGGCTGCTCGTGAGCTAGTCGCCTATCGTCAATTGCTGGTTCAGCGTAATGCCCTCCTGCGCCTGATTCATCTCGGTCAGGCGGGAGCGGGCGAACTCGAGCCATGGGATAGCCAACTGATTGTTTTGGGTAGCCGGCTTACCCAGCGGCGGGCAGACATTTTAGATATTCTCGTTCCGCAGATTCTTAAATATTACGGGCGGCTTGGTGGTCTTGAAGCCCGAAGTTTGGCAATAATGTATCAGCCAATCGGCAGTGCCGATCCGGCAGTTTTTGCCGAGCGGCTGGCGGCAAATCGGGCGCGCGAGATTGCTTTACAGGTAACATTGGTCGGCCCTCACCGAGACGATTTTCTGGTTAGCTTGCGCGGTCATCCCTTGGCTGATTACGGTTCTCGGGGCGAAATCCGGACAGTGCTTTTAGCTCTCAAATGGGCAGAGTATGACTACTTAGCCCGCGATCAAGAAACCCGACCGATTCTGCTTTTAGATGATTTATTTTCGGAGCTTGATCCGGCCCATCGACAAGCGTTGGCCGAGTTTTTGGATAATGTTCAAGCTGTGATCACGACCACGGATTGCGGCCACCTACCGCAGCACCTAACTAAACGAGCGACAATTATTGAACTCGATTACCCAAAGTCTGTTGGTAATCAATTATGACGTCCACAAATCCTCAATTTGAGCCGATTGGTGAGAGCCTGGCTCGCCACCTGCGTCGCCGAGGGCTTGGAGCGGCGGCCGAGGCGGCGTTTGTCTGCGCGGCCGCCAATCTGCAAGCAGGTGGCCTCTTTGATGCTGTCCGCTGGCAGGGTGGTCGATTGACTCTGCTAGTCCGCAGCTCACTCGTGGCGCACGAATTAGAGTTCGAGCTTGAAAATTTGGCCAAATTTCTGCGGGCCAAAATTGGTTCCCAACTGGGCTGGAACGAGCAAACGCCGGTGTCGATTGTGATTCGCGTTCGACCGTAACTATAGATTGCCGCGGCCGCTAAGGCGACCTCGCAATGACGCCAAAATTAGTTTGAGAATTATTTGATTCGTGTTAGGTAGTAATTGAAAGCAAGTTGAGGATGAGCTTTGCCCCGATTAAGAGGGCGAGGCCAGTCAGTGAGCCGACAATGATTTCTTTGGCAAAGCCGATCCGTTCCGGAATACCAGCCGAAGTAATCATTGTGTAGCCGGCAAAGATAAGCATAAGGATTGATAACCCGACACCGGCGCCGATCGACCAGTTGTAGAAATTGGCGACATAGGTCTGTATGCCTTTACCTTCGGGATCGAAAGTTGATGCGGCTAAGACTTGGGCGGGCAGGCCGACGAAAAGCAGCCCGTAAGTAGCTAGGACGGGCCAAAGAGAACGCTCCAGGAGTGATGTTATTTTCTGCATAGGGGTGCTTGCCTTCTCTTAATAACCGGCGTGGAGATGGTGGGCAAATTGGCTGGTTGATTCGGTCCAGAGGCCAACATTCCAGATGCCGTAAAATGTTTGGGCCAGCGAGTTAGCGGCATTTAGGTCACCATCTTCGGGCTTGGCCTTGCCCGAGCCGAGCGTTCCGTCGCCGTAGCCCCAGATTTCTCCCCGTTTTTTCCACCACGCTAAAATCGGGTCGTCGGGTTTTGGAGTAAAGAATGGCCAGTCGATGATGCCAATATTATTTTCGGTAAAGCGCGGATCCGACGTCTCGCGACCGTCATAATATTTTAAGTAATCACCATCTTTGTCGCGAGATATCTTGGGAATATCGTAGGCGATGAGCTGGCGGGGTAAGAGCGCGGTTTGGTCGTAACGACCACGCATTAAGAGGAGTTCGCCGATAAGTTGGCGGACCTTCCAACGGGCAGCGTCTTGTTTTGCCCGCGCGTAGGCCTGGGGGCTAACTTCCTCACCGTAGAACTCACCAGGATAACCAGGCCAGATGCCGAGTTCCTTAACCACTTGTTCAGGTTTCTTTTCTTTAATGCGATCTTCGATCGAACGGTAGTGGTCAAGATCACCATAGGGGTCATAGTAACGGGCGACAAGACCTTCTTTGTTCTCTTTCTCATCATCTTCTTTTTTGACATAGGGGTAGTACCCGCCCGCGGTACAGATAGTGACAGTTTGTTCTTGACCACCTCCACCAAAGACTCCCCCAAAGAGGTCGCCGAGAAGCGGTCCGAGGAGTAAGCCAGCGGCAAAGAGGGGTAGAGAAGTAGCGGCCAGGGAGAGGAAGGCGGTATTGCTAAAGAGAGATTGGATAGCGGTGTTAATTAAGAACGAAGCGGTTCCCGGCGGCAGACCCAAAGATTTTTCGAGACCGGCAATTTCTTTACCAAAGATCATGTTAACGACCATACCCGCTCCGGCCGCTTCGATTTGCGTGAGGTTGGTCTGGGCAGTATTAAAGGCCTGGAGTTTATCAGCGGTGATGCCGTCCGTAATAATCGAGTTGGTGATCTGCTCGATGGTGGCGTTGGTCTGATTCAAACTGTCGATTACAGAATAGATGGTGTAGGCAGTGCCGACGGGCACACCAAGTTTTTGGTCGAGAAAGCCGGAAACTTGACCGACAGCAAAGCCATCAAATTGACTAAAGTATTGATCGCCCGTAATTTTGCCGCTGAAGAGGTCAGCGGTTGTTTGGGTAAAACCAGGCGGGAGTGGCACGCCCGTTAAATTGCTTAACTGGCCATCGAGGTAACTGAAGGTGATACTGCTTACTTGAGAGAGGTCGCCTTTGTTCTTTAGGAGGTCAAGAGCAATCCGAGCTTCGGGCGGAACGTTAAGAAACTGGTTAGCGGCGCCAAAGAGGGCGTCGAGTTTGGCATTGGTACCACCTTCGAGCATGGCTTTAGATGTTCCCCAAGGAATATTCAAACTTTGATCCATGAGGGTATACTGCATATCCTTTTGGATTTGTTTGGTAGACTGCTCGACGATTTTTTTAGCTTGTTCGGTAACCTGTTTTTCGGTTAAACCGGGGTTGGCTAGCCGAACATTGGCGGCTGCCTCTTGAATTTGTTTGGCATCTGGCCCAAAGAGCGTTGCCCGGATCGCGGTGTAGCCAAATTCGGGAAGGCCAAGGCGTGCCGAAAGGACAGAACCGATGGCGGTGAGGCCATAACCACGAGGATCGCTGGCGAGTTTCATTAAGTCGGCAGCGTAGGGAACGTGCAAGAGCTCGCTCATTTGCGTCGCCGCGGTTTGGAGGAGTTGGCTTTTTTGGATGGGATCGGTGAAGGTGTTGTTGAAGAAATAATCGCTAATAGTTTGGGCAAAGTTGATAACGGTTGGATTCGTATTACCGCCAAGGAAACTGGGAAGATTGCCCGTTACCCAGTTCATAACTGTTTTGGGTGACTTATCGTTGTTCAGGAGGATAGCGGTGAGGCCAGTCAGCCGTTGATCGATCAGGGAGCCGCCGAGACCGCCTAGGGAGCCAAGAATACCCTGGTGGTTATTAGACTGAATGGCTTGGTAGAGGGGACCTAAATCAGCGGGAAGGTTGAGGGTATGGCTAACAGCGGGTAGAAATTGGCTGATATTATCTTTAACGGCTCCCAAGAGATCCTGGCTTTGTCCACCCGAGGTAAACATCGAGACTAAGGCATTGGCCGCCGCCCCACCGGCCGGGCCCAGATTATTTTGCATGACACCCTTTATGTTGAGTTGCTGCCAGACAGCCGGGTTTTTGAGGAGGCCGTCAATAACTTTTTGCGGGTTTTTTGGGTCCCAGAGTTGGGTAAATTGGTCCTTGAGATCACTGGGGAATCTTAAGAGATTGGGAAAATTGACGCCATTTTTGCCGAGTAGCTCTGTTGCCCCCCCAGCCGTCCAGAGCAAGCCGGAGCGCTGCTCAAAGATTTTTTGAGTGATCTGACTGGTTAAATCACCAGCGAAATCAAATCGTCCAACAAAGCCATTGGCCTGAAAAACCTGTCGCAAGCCAATCGCACCAAGAACACCGGCTGGCCCAGTAGTCGAGTCCCAGATATTGCCGGGTTGACCGACGAGGCTTTGGTTCAAAGCCGTGCCCAGAACCCGCGAGAAGAGGCCCTGGCTGTTGCCGGTAAAGATACCAAAGACTGCTTGGCTATTAAGGCCGGTTTGTGAACCGAGAAGGCCAAGCTGGCCATTCATCTGGCGGGCGAGGCGGGTAAAATTATCACTATATTTATTAAAGAAATCTGTGTAATTGGGATCGCTGGATCGATTTAAGGCTAGCCTTAAATCGTTAGCCATAACCTCCGGCTTGGCGGCGCTCCAAATATTGGCGGTTAGAAACTGGGCACCAAGGTTTCCAACGAATTCCATTGGCGTTACCTTTTCACGAATAAAGTTGCTTAACAAATCTTTGGTGAGGCCGATGCTTCGATCGAGCAGGGCGGTCGGGGTGGTGAGGTCGGCTGGCGTGGCGACAGAGCGGCCGGCAACTAAGCTGGCCAGGTCGCGGAGAACAGGTCGGAGCTTGTCGGCGTCAACTGAAGTAGTGAGTTCTGGCAGACGCGCCCCGAGGGTGTTTAAGAAGAGGCCGATGCGTTCCTCGCGGGAACTATTGGGGGTTGGTTGCCAATCTTCGAGGCGGGCCTGGCTAATGATGGTGCGGATTTCGGTGACAGCGCCTGTTGCGACAGGGGTTAAGTGTTTGAGCTCTTTGAGAGCGTCATCGAGGTTGGTCAAACCGCCTAAGAGAAAATCATCGGTGCGCAGGGCCTGTCGGCCGGCGCCGGAAATAAAGGCGTTGTCTTTGGGAACATTACCTAGCGCTTCGGAGAGATAGTCTCCCGCGAGGCGTGGCAAAACATCTGTCGTAAAGCGATTCTTTTGAAACATTCGTTCAAAATCGCCATTTAACAGCCCGAGCCGGTCGGTGCCAATAGAGGCAATATTCATGACCGGAACCTGGTAATCCAGACTGCTTGTCGGAACGGTAAGGATGGTGCCCGTGGCAAAATACTTAAGGAGGGCAAGCTGGTTAAAGGGTTTAGGATCGATCTTGGCCACAATTTGACGACCAACATCGGTTAGACTTTCCGTCGTGATCGGCCCGTTCGTTAGTAACCCGAGAAGATCTGGTTGACGGACAAGGTGGTTCGCCAGCCAGCCGCGGATTTCACCCTCCTCGTCGAGAGCGTTGTTATTGCTGACTATTCCAAGAGGTAGATTTGACGAAGCTTTGAAGCGGCTAGCAAAATCTTGCCAATCGGTGTCATTAATCATCGGCCGGTAGAGGCGTTCGATCTCAGCTAGTTGTTCAAAGGTCGTTGGATAAAAATTCTCGTCAGGCAAGTAGAGGTCCTCGGGACCAAATTGGAGGTTTAAGTTCATGGCTCGGTTTTTAATTAAGGGATCGGCCCCAAGATATTGGTCGACGGTAGCGGCCAGAAGACCAGCACCAACAGTTTGGGCAAACTGGGCAAAACCACTCGCGCTGGCGTTGGCCGCAAAGGTGGCCGTCGTACCGGCCGCCACTCCGAGAAGCCGGTCGGTGTCATTAGCTTGGTCAATAAACTGGCTCTGGAAGCGATTACCGAGACTGGCCGGAAGATTGTCCTGACGGATCTGGTCGAGGGCGAGGAGGAGGCGTTGGCTGATAGCGATGGTGCCAATCGCCTGCTTGATTTCGGTTTGGTTGGTAAGGGGAAAGCTGGTGAGAGCCGTTGTCGGTTGCAGGCCGAGAATCTTACCGGTGAAATATTGGGTGGCGAGGTTGGTGAAGAGCTCTTGGCTGGAATTACCTTCTAGTTTGTAACCGCTGCCAAGAAACTGACGCCCCAGCCCTTCGCGGGCTAGTTTTTCGCCGACTTCATCGAGTGATTGTGATTGGAGGGCGGTAATTGTTAATTTGGGAAAGAGATTTGTGAGAAGAGCAGCGCCCATAAAATTGATGGTCTGATCGAGCGTGGCGCCAACGGGAAAGATGGGCTCCGTAGTTGTACCTGGTAGACCCGAAAGGGTTAAGACCTGGCCAAGCCGAGCAAAAATCGTTGAAAGGTTGTTACTTTCACCATTCCAATCGCTGATTAAGCGGAGGGCATCGGGGGTGACATTAAAACCGCCGTCGCCAAGGACTTTAAGGAGGGCGCTGACCACGCCGTCTTTGCCAAGCCGGCGGGCGAGATCATCAAAACTGGCCCCAAAAAGATTGGTGAGAAGATTAGGATTGGTATCGTTAGCGCCTGATGGATAGGTACCAAGACTATTGCCGCCAGCTGGTGGATTATCTTGCCAGGCGACTTCGATGGCAGTTGGATCGAGTTTTTCACGTTTGGTAACCTTTAATTTTTTAGAACTCGCACTTTCGGGTTTGAAGGTTACCTTGGTGCAGCGGATATAGTCGATAGCGGCCACATCAAAAGCGTGGGTCTCTTTAAAGGTATGGGAAGAGATATTCTTTTCTTGTTCGGCGGGTTTGCCCTCTTCCCCTTCCGTCGATTCCAGCCGATTGTCGTTATCATAGTCGGCGGTGATGCGGCTAACATCTAAATATTCGCCGCCAAAACCGCTATTTTCTGGATCGTCCGGATCGTTTTCTTCCATCCGTAGCCAAAGGGCTTCGAGCATCCACTTGTGATAATTAGGTAGCGGTAGAATATCTTGATACTGCCCTTGAATTTTGGGAGGAATAGCCAAATAGTTTGAATCGACAAATTTTTGATAGGTTTCGGGATCAGTCTCTTTCAGTTTGCGGATTGAACGGCTGATAAGGGCCCAGTTTTCTAGATATTCGCGATCAACTGGTGAGAATTTCATGTTTTTGGTGAGGAGATCGGTGAGAAACTTTGTTTCTTTCGCAGATAATTTAACTTCGCGCAGAGCCTCTTGGACAGTATCTTCGTCTGGTTGAGGATCAACCTGACCGTTGGGTTGCCTGGTGTATTCATTTCCATACGCATCGAAGCCAATATCGAAATTGAGGTCAGCGGCGGCAAGGGCAGGGAAAAATGGCTGCGTCGCCAGTGAGAAGAGCAGGGCGAAGAAAATAGGTTTGATCCACGGACGAGCGGTTCGGTATTTCATGGTGTTCCCTTCCTTCGGTTTTTTTCTAGTTAGACATTCTGGCAAATCGAGATGCCGGACCAAGCCGTCTGATCGGCCAAGTATGGCGGGCAACAGTGCTCTTCGAAGAGTTGCCATCAATCGTGTCGACTGTTCCATTACCGTTGTTGGCAACGACGATGCCGATATGGAGGGCGCCATCGTAGCCTGTTCCGTCTTCGGCCCAGACCAGATCGCCGGGCTGGGGGGTGTATTGTTTTGAGTCCGCATAAAAACCGATGTGATTATCCTGCATATATTTAAATATTTCTGGGGCGTAGTTGGAATTGCTCGGTTTGAAAAGCCCCTTATAGGTTGTATCCCGCGTGTACACGAAATTGGCGAACGCTGCGCACCAAGGTTGTGAACCGAGATTATACGGGGTTGAGTTTCCATCTTTATAGTGCGGGTTATTAAAACCTTTTTCGTAGACGCCTTTTTGGGATTCTTCAATGGCGATACGAACTATTTCAGCACCTTTACTGCTGGCACCGCCATCAATAAGAATTCCCAGTTCTCTGATTTTAGCCTGGATTACCTTTTGGAGGGCGTAGATTTTTTCAGGGAATTTTTTTACGGCTCCCTTGCTGTCGAGATTAGTAGTATCACTAAAGATGTGTTCCAGACTGGAGAAAAAATCGCCAGAAATAGTCTCGATTTCTCCCACGAGAGCGAGAGCTTTGGTTTTATTTTCCCCATCGGGCATTTGGCTATTGATGCGTTCTTTAAGTTTGGCAAAGGCATCGGTAAAGGTTTTCTTTTTCTCTTCGAGAGCGTCTTTTTTGGCCGGCAGATCACCGGCCAGGGTCAGAAGGTTTGTAACCTTGGCTTGTTCTTGCACATGGGCAACTGGTTCGGTTGGGGTGCGGCCGGTATCGCCGCGCGGACGACCACGAACAGCAAGGGTAAAGAGGAAAATGATGATGCCAAGCAGGACGATGGCGAGAAGAATTCCGCAACCAATTAAGACGGCCGGCACCCAAACTTCAGAGGTGGCAACCGCGGTGGCTCCACCAACGGTTGCCGCGCCAGTCCCGGCCGCGGCGGCTCCCGCTGTACCAGCGGCACCGGCGGCTGTTCCAGCTGCGCCTGCTCCAGCAACACCTGCCGCGCCGGCGGCTCCGGCTCCACCGGCTGCTGCGCCACCACCCAGGGCGGCTTGGCCAGCAGTTTGAAGCCCAGCTTGGCCAAGTCGTTGAGCGGCCTTTTCACCAACTTTTTTGGCCGCGTTGCCGATCGCTTTTTTACCCCGTTTTTTGATTTCGTCGGACGCGCTGTCTTTCAGCCGATCCTTGGCTTCCTCTTTAAAGCGTTCGCTGGGCGTATTCGTCTTATCTTTAGCATCCTTTTCGTTAACGCGTCGATTTAGGAGTTGCTCACGCATATCATCCAAATTAGTCCGCTTGGGACCAATCGGATCGCTAAACGAAGGTTCTTCTTCCCCTTCGCCATCTTCGTCTATAAGTTCGGGATCGACTTCCTCGTCAAGAAGATCGTCGTCGGGATCAAGGCTCGCCGCCACCTACCCTCCTCGAAATCCCGCTGTGCGGGATGGAGATTCCGATCATCACAATGCATCGGAATATTCCTTAATTAATACTTATAGCTTATAGCTTATAGTTGCAGTCGACAACCTTACGTCATTGCGAGTATCGGCCGACCTGTCCGCCTCTGGAGGAAGCAATCTATTTTTTAGAACGAGATTGCTTCGGCCTTGGAAAAGGCCTCGCAATGACATCTAATGTACAGGTCAAGGATTTTAATTGGGGTACTTACATCATTTACGCGTCAATTTCCAAAATAACATTCCACAGCGTGCCGTTACTGGTCAACCATAGTTGGTGGCCGTCTTCGGCGACCAAAATACTATCTGTACTGATCGGCTGGCTTGTCAGGTAGCGATAAACGGCAGTGGTTTGATCGGCTAGCAGAACTCTTTGGAACTGATCTTGATTGGTATCGGTCGGGGTGGCAACAATCAAGCCGCTACCATCAGTCAACCAGGCAGTTTTGGCTAAGGCGACGCGATAGGTGAGATCGGTGAGTGCTTGGTCGGCAACGGTAATGAGACTCAAACCTCGGGTAAATTCGACCAGCAGTTGTTGGCCGCCAGGGCTCCAGTTGGCCGCTTTGGCGCTATCGGTACGGGCGACTTTCTTGATGGTGCGGGTGGTGACATCATATAAGTAAACGGCCTCTTCAACTAATAAAACCGTTCGGCCATCGGGCGACCACGAGAGGGTGGGGTTTGTTAATTGGTAGGGTCGCAGATCAATCAACCGTTCGGCCTTGCCGCTCGTAATTTCCTCGCGAATAAGTGATCGTTCGCCACTGGGCGTGGACTCAAAGGCGATGATGGTCTTTTGGCTAGGATGCCAGGTGACTTGGCGCAGATTCGGGCCCAGATCACGTTCGTCTTGGCTTAAGAAATCGTAGCGTTTAAAGTCGAAGAGCTTGGTTTGGCCATCGTTGGTTTGAATGATCGCGAGCGACCGATCAGGCGACCAAACAACATTTTGGACGTTGCTAAAACGGGCTTCAGAAATTGCTTCGGGTTTAAAGGCGCCGTCGGCGCCGGCCAGGGTCGGCAAACGAAAGAACTGGCTACCATTTTGGCCGAGATAGTAGATTTGATCCGTCTGATTATCAGATGTCACGGCAGAGCGAACATCGCCCGCCATGCGGCGAATTTCGGGTACCAGGCGAAGACTGACTGCCAGCGAATGATTTTCGCCGATCGAAAGATCAACACTCGTTTTTTCGGTGAGATAGTTTTTGGCCCGTAAGGTGAGATCATAGTGGCCAGGCGGGAGTTTTTGCGGTACACCAGTCGCAATCGGCTGGCCGTTTAGAATAACCTCGGCGTCACCGGGTGTGGGAATCACCGTCAGACGGGCCTGATAAAAGAAAGCGACAAAAATAATCACCGCCGCGATGACGAAAGCGAGAGATAGCCCGAGCCAAAGATAAATGCGTCGTGTCATAATGCTTCTTTTACTATATCAGTCTTAGGCTCTCATATAATACTAGGGAAATTGAATTTCAGCGCGCTGCTCGTCACTAAATAGCAGCAAAGATTTGTTGTCGGGTTTTGGGACAAGCGCGTTAATTGGCCAGATAGGCGGTTGGTTCGTGACGGTTACAACTTGGCTAGTTTGAAGAACAAGTTGTTCCAGACGATTTTTTGTTTCTTCCGTAACAAGATAGTAAAGTCGAGTTCCGTCAGGTGACCAAGTGAAGCTGGTGGGGTCAAGACGGCCACTTATCGAAATTGTTTGTTTGGTTTGGCCAAAGAGTTCAAGCTGAGCGCTGTTGGCTACCACGCGAACTGCAACACCTTGTTCACCGGTGGGGCTTACTAAAAAGAAGTCATGATCTTTGAGGACGAGGGTTTGAATACCCGAAGCGGAGTCGATTTGCCAGAACATTGCCTGTTCGCGTCCTCCGTCGGGATAGGCTTGAACCATAATTGTGCCTTCCTTTGCCCAAGTTGGCTCGGCAAAGTAGGCGGGGCCGCTTGTGGTAGAAGAGTTTCGGAGGTCCCAGAGGCTATGCCAATCACTGCCATCAGGTTTGGCAATCGCCAGAACTTGATCTTGCCAAATGTAGACGATTTGACTGCCATCAGGTGACCAGCGGATCGAACGGATGGCTGGGTCGTAGCGTTGGATAGTTTGATCAGTAAAGTTAATTCGGTACCATACTGTCGTATCTTGTGGGAGTTCGTTCGTGTGAAAGCTGGGGCTAACTTCAGCCCAGTCGGGGATATTATTGATAGCGGCGATTGCTTGTGAGCGGTCGGGTGACCATTCGAGACGGATGAGACCCAAAGTGGGTTCAGTAAGTAATTGCTGCCGCTTTCCGTCACTTGTTTCCTCCCAGAAAAGGTTGGGGTCTTTTTGTTCGTGACCAGACTGAAAATAACGGAGGGTTTGTCCATCTGGTAAAAGAGTGGGAAACTTAATGCCTTCGTTGGTGGGATCGTAGCTTACGGTCGTTGTGTCCGTATTTTCAAGTGTGTCTGAATTACCTCGTCGCCCGAGGGTGGCTACGAGAATAATGAAACCAATTACCACGACGCTGATTAGGAGAAAACGAAACGTTCCTGGATTCATTATTGTCCTTTAAGCCGGTTAATTTCATCGAGTATGCGTTGCATATTCGCTCGACCTGGATCAGTCCGCACTTTTTTGAATGAACTGTTCGGCCCCCCGTATGGTTCTTTGTCGGTATAGTCAGCAACGAGATCTGCCCGACCACGTTTATAAGAAGCGTCGTTGATTTGTTCGTGGCTAATTACGTTATTAATCGGTACACCGAGGTTTTTTGAGATATAGAGTGCCCACTGGGCTGCCTTATGGACGGTTTTATCGGGCAAGGTACTTGCGGCATAGCCAACGATCTCTAAATTGACCGTATTATTATTCATACCGAAGGCGCTGCGGGACATAACATTGTCGGGTAGGAGTTGAAAAACAGTTTCACCATCCAGGACATAGTTAGAGACTGCCCCCGGTGGTTCGGGATCCTCATTCTTTATTATCCCTGTATGGGCTGACAGAAAGCTATTGGGGAATCCCGGTGTTTCAGTGGTGTGTATTACAATCCAGCGCGGTGTTAGTTGCCAAGTATTCAGGTTGTAACGTCTTTTGGCCAGGGTGGTGATTTTCCGTTTATATTGCTCGAGTTTTGCCCCACTAAACATTTTAGTCTGGTCAACTTTGAAATCGTCTAGGGTCGAGTTTGGGCTACCACCACCATCGTTACAGACGCGTAGCGCACCGTAGAAACCCGAGACGCGAACACCAACTTCTTCAAGTTTTCGACCAGAGCTCGGCGCTTGGATCATTTTTCCTTCGCCTGAATAGATGGCAACGTGGCGAATACCATTGCACCCTTGGTATTTAGTTCCATCCTTCGTTGGATCTTTATCGCCGTAAAATAAGAGATCTCCTGGCTTGAGTTTGTTTTGGTCAAATTTTTTAGGGCCGAGGTTGCGATAGTCGCTACCCGTCGGACACCGTCCGTTAGTAATCAGGGGTTGGGGTTCGATGCCAATAGGGCCGATTACCCAATAAGCTCCTCCGCTGCCCCCACCCCATGCTTTGGGGTTGGCTTGAACATCAGCCGACCGAGGCCCCGAAAGTCCGGCGGCATTGCACGACGCGACAACGAGACCCGAACAGTCAAATTCACCACGGGCGACGTTGCAACCACCCCAAACGTAGGTTAATCCGCGGCTGACTTGTTCGCGGGCAAAAGCGACAATTTTGTTACCGCAGGTATCGCTATAGCCTTGCTTCGATGGCGGTACATTTTCGCCACCATTCGTGTCATCGTTGCCGCTATTGGCGGCGTCGAGCTGGCCGTTTTGGACTTGGGGTGGTGGTTCGGCGCTGTTGTTTTGATTGCCGGCCGTGAGCGTCGCAAAGAGAGCCATCGTCACGATCGCGAGGAAGGCGAGGAAGGCGCAACCGGCCAAAGAATACTTGATCGCGTTCATTAGCCCTTCGTCTGACTACTAGGTTTGCGAATCAGGTGGAGCCGAACCCGCAATCTGATTTTGTTTGAAGCTTAAAAGCTGGCGGGGGTCGGTGGTGATAATTTGATCTTCGCTCGAGGAAGAGACAATTTGAATGGCGACATGATTAAGGCCGGCGAAAAAGAGACCTTGGCCAACATCGGCCTGGAGGAGCATGTATTTTTCACCTTCGGTCAGATTGAATGTTTCAGCTAGCCGATCGGCCGCCGAGGGCGACTGTTTTAAGAGAATGGTTAGCGAGGCGTTGGTGACCACGGCCCGGCCGTATTGGGAGTTGACCATATCTTCCACATCTTGGGAGATTATTGTTAGCCCCAAGTAGTATTTGCGAGCCCGTTTAGCGAGGGAGTAGAGAAAACGGGCGGAGTCTTCGTATTGAAGGAGAATCCAAGCTTCGTCAATAATTAAGATGCGTTGGCGGAGGTCATTTTTAATTTTGTTCCAGATATAGCCCAGGACTAGGTACATGCCGATCGGCCGTAGTTCCTCTTCAAGGTCGCGCACGGAAAAGCCGACAAAGCCGCGGTTTAAGTCGAAGTTGGTCGGTTTATTAAAGAGGCCGGCAAAGGTGCCGTTGGTGTATTTTTCAAGTCGACGGACGAGCGATTCGGTACCCGACATATTTTCGAGAACATGTTGAAGATCACCCATCAAGGGTGGTGGGTTTTTGTGCGAGGCGGGATCGCCGGTGATGTCTTTTAAGGCATATGTCTCAAAGAGGGCTTTATCGAGGATAGCGTCTTCTTCGGCGGTTACCCCACCAAGCATCAGTTTTAAGAGGCCGTGCACCAAGATGACGCCAGAACGTAAGACGTCTTCCCCACTTTGGCCTTCGAGTAGCGGCGAAAGGTCAAACGGGTTAATGCGTTGCTCGGAGTTGAGAGATAGGTTTAAATAACTACCACCCACGGCTTCGGCGAGGAGTTTGTACTCGTTTTCGGGGTCGATGACGATAATATCAATTCCCCACATCAGTGAGCGCAAGGCTTCGAGTTTAACCATATACGATTTCCCCGCCCCCGATTTGGCAAAGACGACTTCGTTGGCGTTTTCAAGAGAAAAACGATCAAAAATAATTAGCGAATTATTATGGCGATTAACGCCGTAGAGGATGCCTTCGTTGGTGGTTAGCTCGGCCGAAACAAAGGGGAAAGCGGTCGAGAGCGACCCCGTATCAAGGTTGCGGGTAATTAGAAGTTCGTCGTCCGCCAGCGGCAGGGTGGTGGCAAAACCTTGTTCCATTTGAAGAAGGGCTTGTTTGGTGTAGACGAGCATCCCGCCGAGGGTGGATTCGAGTTGTTTGGTAGCGGTGACGAGTTCTTCGGCCGAGTCGGCGTAGAGCGTAAAATAGAGGGAGTAGTGAAAGAGGCGAACTTCACCCCTTTGCAGCACGTCGCGTAAGCCTTCGATATCCGAGACCGCCGTTTCGAGCTCGGGGTTTCTTACAAAACCCTTCTCTTGCTCAATATGCATGGTACTTTCGAGTTGGCCAACGCGTTTTCGTAAATCAGTCATCACCTCGTTGCTCTTTAAGGGGTAAATAAACATGGCTATGGCCGCCGTAATATCGTAGTTGATAATCGGCGAGAGCCAGTTGGTTTCCAGAAAACGCGGGTAGGTGTAGACAAACAGCGTTTTAGTAAAAACCGGGCCGAACTGGACGTGGTTAGGGGTGACGATCCAATCGGCCGGCGCGATCTGGTCAAGAACCGAGACCATCCCTTCGCGAAAAACCTTTTCGGCTTCGCGTTGGTTCATGGCGTCAACACGACGAGCTTTTTGGCTGGCTAAGTTGGGAATTATGCGAGACATGATCGCCTCGCCAATTTTGAATTTCGAATGACGAATTTCGAATCAAATCCTAATGACTCAGTGACTACACGACTGACGCGTTCCCCCCGAACCTCCTCCGAGGTGAACGCTCCCGCACGCCTAGGCGCATCTCCGACCTGTGGCGGGACTCCTCGGAGGTGGTTTCCTGAAACGCGTAAGTCGTGGGCTAATTGGAACTTTGACATTGAATTGTCATTCGTCATTCGGAATTCGTCATTAACCTGCATTTTTTCCTCCAGCTGATGGGCCAATTTCCCCCTCGACAAGCGGACTCACTAAGAGTTCTTCATCGGTGAGGCGTTCTTTGCCAGCCTCTTCGGGGTTAAAGGTCTGATAATAAAGCTCAATCAATTGTTGGGTATCGAGCG
>ERZ1292633.2141-Hain-H41-02um-R1-2141-length-20505-cov-6_pt1 | contig 20505 bp, 12 predicted proteins | sample MGYA00564406_ERZ1292633 | MGnify/ENA primary metagenome ERZ1292633 (study PRJEB36523, sample SAMEA6512639) | groundwater metagenome | collected 2019-01-08 | study: AquaDiva: Metagenomics assemblies of 32 groundwater samples
ACCCAACGCCGGATTACCCAAAGGGTGATAAAAAAACCCAAAACCGGTTGCCCTGTCCTTCCACAAGAAAAGAGTGTCTCAGCGATGAACATCTCGGGGAGGGAACGTCAACGGAGGACGAATCACACTCCTGGCGTCCAAATAGCGCAGTGGCAAAAAACCGAAGAAACCGCGCGCCGCGAAAATCCACACCACACACACATCTGCATGAGCAAAAAACGCTACAATAATCAAAGCAGTGAACGGCCCCTCTTGGAGCCTCGTTATGCAAAAAACAACGACTTACCGCATGATCGCATTGACCAGGCTACGCGACAGTAATCAAGTATTCTGGATAAGCCTGCGCTGACTGGAAGACCACGAATTCCGCCATAGAATCCAATGGCTTCTGCCCGATGACGGAATCAGCTTCGAAGGGGTCCCCCGGTTGCAATGGCGGTGGCCGCTTAATCGTCGAGCAGCTCGCCGTCACGACGATCGGGGCGCCGAGAGCCACTCGAGCGACGAATAAAACGCCGCTTGAGTACCCTAGTGCCTTTCGCACGTCGGACGCGAAGTACGTCCCGTGGCCGAAACGGACGCTGACGCCGCTATACCGGGTATCAAAGCCGTTTTCCGCGATGCCATCGGCGGACTGCTGAGACGTGCCGTGAAAAAGGTACACCTCGTTGATACCCGCTGCCACGGCGTCCGAAGGAGCGACGAGTCCGTTCGTGGCGTTCGCGGCGTGCAAATTCGCCTGCAACACGGCGTCTGCCTCGATGGGAAACGAGTTTCGCTTTTTGTGTCTCTCGCGAATGACGGCACACTCGGCTTGGTATTTCTGCCACAAGAGATGGTTTTCGAGGCGAACGACGGATGTGATCCTCTTGCCCGTGTTGGCTAAACACTTGGTGACGACGTCCGAGAGGTACTCCGACGGGTGCCGCTGCGGAGGATCGCCTTCACTGTGCCAATACTGTGGCTTGGACGATGCGATGAGGGCTCCATCCAATACGTCCAGCTGGTGCAAGACAGCGGCCCTGGCGGCCTCCGACTGCTGCGCACGATGCTCCTGAGCGGCAGCTTGTTGCAACGCCTCTTGAGCACGTTGAGCTTCTCGCTCGACGGAGTTCTGAAGCTGCAACGCTCGTGCTTCGGCCGCCTCCTTCGCCGATTGTAGTGAAGCCGCGCGGTGTGTCAGGTCGTGCTCCACCTTGTCCATGGCCTCGCAGATGCGCAGTCGGCGTTCACGTAAGGGTTGACCACCGCTCCGATTTTGGAAAAGGTGCTGCAGGAGCCCGGCCGCATGCACGTTAGGTTGCAGCAGCCGCGCTGCGTCAGATAGGACGGCATCCAGCCCTGCCACATCGGCGCCGTTAGGGCCGTCACTGGTTGGGGCGGATGGCCACAGCACGCAAGTTTGGCTGACGTTGCACAGGACCGGAACGCAATTCGGATGTCGCACTAGAACACTCGAGGGCGAAATACCATCAAGCGAAATGCCAGCGCTGTGCAAGCACGACAGACCGTCAACGCAACCAAGGCAAAATCGTAGAAACTCCGTTGTGGTCCACGTTCCACGTCGATCGCGATCGAGTAAGGCCTCTCCCAAGTTCACGCCGTCGAACTTTGGAAACTTGAGGTATATCGAGACATTATCGACGAAGACTCCAGTGGCAAGTTCGACGTTGCCGTGATTTTTGACGCGTCTTTTTATTTCCGCGTCGAGTTGAATCATGGAGAGCGTTGCCTCGCTAAACGGTAGCCGCTTGAGTGTGCACTTGTTGCCGCTCTTCACATGCGAAGCGGTCACAAGTGTGTCCGAAAGGTCTTCGAGAATGTCGTAGGCATCAGTCTGGCTTTCGTGCGTTGGCAAGAAAAAATCACGCCCACATCGCTGTCCAATGCGCTGGCGTACGAGTGACGTGACATCGAGTTCTGGAAAAGGCTTCGTCGACTTCAACGCCCAGAGTGACTGAATCAAGCCATCCAGAATCGCCTCGTGCACATTCAGCCAGAGCTGTGCACGCGCGGTCTCCTCGTTCCTCAGACACGTTGTGATAAGGCGGGGGCGGTGGTCGTTGCACCCTCCTCCTCGTCCTGATCCGCACGATGGATGTTGCTGTGGTTGTGATGGTTCGTCGCCCCCCGAGTCGTCGTCGTCCAATCCATCATATCCGTCCTCCTCCGTCGCGGCGTTCCGGCGGTTGGCCACAACGGCGCCCCGCCAGTTGGCCACGGCGGTCGCCGCGGCGCGCGTCAACATGCTGCCGACGGGCTCCAACGCGAGCGCGTCCGCCGCCTCGCGGCATCTCGGCTGAAGCGCTCCTTCGATTCGCAGCGCAAGGGCGTCGGTACAGCTGCGAAGCCGCGAGGCCGCGTCGATCATGGCGGCCATGATCTCGCGACCCGGCAAGGCGTGGTGGTAGCTGGATTCGGTTCGTTCCATTTCCAACTCCCGCCGACGGTTGCGCGCGTCGGTCCAATGTTCCGTCGCCATCAGCATGGATGCCTGATCCGGATTCTCATAGCGCGTCATCAGTGACGCCAAAAATTCTAACCTTGCTGACGTCCGCCACACGAGATCGTCCGCTTCGATTGCCAGCCGTTCGTTCATGGCGTCGTTGTGGCATACGTCGCGGCACCATCCGAAGGATAGTGAGGTGGCCGCGGCCACGGCACCATGCGTGCTACCCGCGTCGCGGTCGCCTTTCGGCTGAACACCGAGGGCGACGTCAGAGCATTTCACCTCCATCGACGTCAGATTCTCAAGATTCAGTGCGAGGCCTGTTGCGAGCGTGGCAAGATTCTGCCAGGCAACGGCTCGTTGAGACGTCAACGACGAATCGATGGTTGCTCGGAGTGGCCGTTTGAGGTCCCCCCTACGAAGCTCGTCGTTGCAACGGGCGACGGTGGCGCAGTATCCGACGCACTCTTGCACTAACGCCGCCGCCTCGACCAATTGCTCGCCACGTACTAACAGCTGACCACATAGTTCCATGGTGTAGGGAACCCCGCGGACGTAGTTCGAGTATGCATGCGTCAAAGACGCCGACACGTGATCGCCGGGCGGTTCGTGTTCGTTCTCGTGAGCGACGGTTGCTGCGGCTGCATGGCTTTCATCCGACGACGACCCTGATGCAACTGTCCCTGTCCCCTGAGGCAGATTAGCCGTTGCGCCCTGTTGCGCGTTGTGTGCGCCACAGGGCGGCCCAGTCATATGGACAAATACCGCTGGTGGTGCTAATCTGCAGCCTCCCCGGCGCCAAACCAAGAAGCCGACAAAGGAGAGCAACACGACGACGACGACGGCGAGCCCGAGCAAGGTGCCAATGAGGGTCCAGTTGAGTTCGGTAACACCCGTGCCGCTCGCGGGTGGGAGGTAGCGCCACGCCGCTGTCACGAGGACGACGTTGTAGCGACCATCAGACGACGCGGAAACGCGTTCGGCCGCAGATGGTAACTGCAACTGCAGCGCTTCCGCCGAAGGTTCCAACGAGTCAGCTGGCGAACTAAAATAGAACTGCACCGTCCACGACGAGTTACGTGTGTCCGAGGAGGTCGCGTTGTCGATATCGTATGGATCGTCACCCGTGTTGTTAGCAGTGGCGCGAAACCGTCGCGAGCGTAATTCACCCCCTCGACGTGACGCATTTAGCTCCACCCACCCCGTGTATGGGTCCGAGGCCGTGACAACGAACCGAGACGGAGAAACGATGCCAAGCGGCGCAAACTCACTCGCAAAGCGTGATAGGAACGCCTCTTTATCGAATGTTGCTTTCACGTCGCCGTTCCCTGGCGGAGTGTGGCGGTCGTCGACCCTCAGCGTGTTGAGCAGCACCAAGGTGTCGTTCGTTCGTTGCGAAGACGCGGTCGCAGTCCCCATTGACGCCGTGGTGCTAAGGAGCGGCCCCCATGGAACGTCGGTCGCGAGGATGGACGAAGTCCTCGTGGCGGAGGCTGTGACGATGTGGGCCAGCGGAGGCGGGGCGTCCAACGTCGTCGTGAGATTGAAAGCTGTCACATTTCGTGGCACGATGGTGTCGCACTGGTCGCCAGTATAGTCGGCGAAACACCGCTGACACGTGCCGTTCGTCGGTAATGGCACGCCGTACGCACATTGAGACGATGTCCGTGTGACGCGCACAGGGCCCTCCCGGGTATCGACGGCGAGGGGTGGGTCATTGTAGAAGAAGACATCGGCCGCCGTCACTCTGCTCGACCAGTTGCCCGTCACCACGGTGGTGGCGCTGCTGCCATTGCTACGCCCCGCGGCAGCATTAATCTCCGCCGGACACGACGCGCTGCGGATGCCTTCGACGGTAGGCGGCAACAGCCCGACGGCGATGGCCATCATCGCAGGGAGTCGCGGGCCGGCATACGTCAGGTACGAGACGACGGATGTGTAAAGCTCAGGGGGAGTCGTGATGGAGGATTTGGCGACGCCGTATCCGCTTCGGCTCGAAAACGAGATAAGCGCGTGTTCAAACGTCCAAAGAGATGGCCGCTCTGGAGGATTCATTCGGGAATACAGCAACCTTGTGGTTCCGCTGCTGCCGTTTGACGACTTCGAAAGGTTGCCCCAATAGCCGATCAACACGCATTCGGGATTGGCCATACTGATGGATACCAGCGGCGGAGGCGGAGGCACGAGCACGAACGTAGCCATCCCGCCCAAGTAATCGGCTTGAGCGGCCGCGGTGTCACGTAGCGACAAGAACAATGGACGAACGGCGGTAGACGTGACGTTCCATGAGAAGTCTTGCAGAAAGGTGGTGTTCACCACGAGGACCGCGCGGTTCTGGTCGATGCCGGGAAGCACACCGTACGCAAGCTTGAGAGAGTTATCGTAAATGGCGTACCGCGGCAGCGTCACTAGTTGAGCGAGGACAGCCACCCTTGTTGACCTTGACACGACACAGCAGATGAAAAACACGAGCCAACAACACGACGCTACGCCACGTGTCATTTCCGTGGTGGACTTGATTGATTTGTGCACCGGATACGAAATGTGTGTGCCTTCGTGGACAAATAGATAAACGTATCCACCGTCGTCACGTTTTCGTCAATTGAAAAACGATCCCGCAACAGAGAACGAAAAGGGCGGGAAGCCAGTACAAAACACTGACGTCGACACGGGCGGCGTCTACGTAGACTGCAACAACCATCGAAGTGGTACAAGAGGGGGTACATGCAGACGACTGGCCCCGCGCCAAGCGTGCGCGCCGCAAACATGAGAAGGGCTCATTCATCCTACCAGTCTGCCGCTTGGGGCAAGTCGTTCCCCGCTCGGATGTGCCTCAGCAGCGCGCTTGCCAGGCGACAGTTTCGTTTGTTCTCTGCCACGAACTGTGTCCTCGCCGCGGGCTGCGAGGGAGCTGGGTGGTAAAACTGCCCCTCCAACAGCTGCGCGATGAGCGGTTTTCGCTGACCCTTGTCGGTGAATTGCCGGTACGGGTTATCCAGCGTCGCCCGACTGGAGTCCCGTTCGCGCCGCGTGCACAGCTTGCGTTCGTTCAAGGGGACGAAGCGGCGCCGGAGTCGCTCCAGGCCCTGGATTTCCACGCGCTGGACGGGGGTGAGCAAGTCCACGCTCCCAAGGCTATCAGTGGCGAGAACTTTTTCGAAGCGTGGATCCGCAGGGTCCAACAGCGCGCGGTCGTGCTTAGCCGATGGAAGAGCACGGCGGTGCTCCGCCTTGGCGGTGGTGAGAACGAAGCGGCTCTTGTCAGCGTAGGGGTAGTTTTCGAGCGAGCTCGGGCTGAGATGTTGCTGACTGTCGCCATCGCCATCGCCTTCGAGCTGAACGATGCGATGGTTTGCGGGAGCAAAGAAACACCAGGCCGGGCGGCCGTGAAGGGGCCCACCCCGCTTCGCGGACGCGGCGCGGCCACTAGAGGACGTGGCCACCACGGGCCCATGGTCCCTCCCACCGCCAGCCGACGTGGGCGTTGGCGGCTTGATGATGCGTGCGACCGCTCGCGACGAGCGTTGCTGGTGCGACGGTGCCGCGGAGGACCAGGGTCGCGCGGACGCCGACGCAGCGCGATCTGATGACATCGTGGGCCAAAGTCAAACGCGGAATTGTGCGACTCTCCCCAAAATGTCTGAGTGGGATGATTACAAACCGAACAAAAAAGCGCGGCAACGACTCTCTGCATGTGGGGTCACCCGTTGGACTGTGGACACAGGGTACGTGGTCTCCGGGCGACATACTCACACACACACACACACACTCTCTCTCTCTCTCTCTCTCTCTCACCACAAATCCAATGCGCTCTCTCTCTCGCTCGCTTTTGCGGACGGCGTCGACAAAAACACCGGTCCGAATGACATTGCTGAAGGTACTACTTGTCCGCGGCGCCGCTAAGGGTGTAGGCCGAGAGGACGTTCGGCAGTTGCCACAGCTCCGTCTTGTACAGAATGGGCCTCTCGTAAAACGTCTGGGACATTTTCTGGAAATTGAAATACGGATTCGGGAATCGCGAGCCTTGGGCCGCGCCCGGGCAGTAGTCGTGGCCTTTGTACTGCCAGATGACGTCTTGCAATTCGCTATGGGTGAGGCGCAAGTCCTTGTAGGACGCTACCCAAAACGGCTTCGAGGTGTCTGGGTCGATGCGTCGATCGAGCTCCGGCACGAACTGTCCTAGCTTCTTGTTTCTCTCGTTGTCGAGCGAGTTTTCGAAACCCAGGAAGTACATGGTGCCCTGGAAGGTGTTGAATCGAGCATATTCGTAGTAAAACGCGTTCCACGCGGCGAATGAGAACCAAAAGGCGCTCTTCTTGAAGCCACCCTTCCAAATCACGTACCCAAGGGCGGGGAACACGGCGGAGACCATGCGAGCCATGTACGTCGACTGGCCGTCGATGTAGACTTTTTTCCACCCCTCCGGCGTCGGGTCGTCGATGCGGAAAAACGGAACGTAGGTGTACAAGAATTCGTAAGCGTAGAAATACCCGCAGCAGCCGACGAGCCACGCGAGGTTCACGCGCAGCATGCCCATCTGCCAGACGACGCGATGTGCCCAGCTCGTTCGGGGATTCAGCGGGTTCAAATTACCCGCCGCGACGCGGCAAATGTACCAGTTGATGTACACACCATTCATCATGCCCCAGCAAAAGCGACACACGTCCCACGTGGAGTAGCTGTCCGAATAGGGACTGACCTCAGGGGTTAGCACGAAGTGGTTGATGGAGCTGTGCGTCCAGAAGCCAATGCCTTGACCGTGCGTGCGATACCAGTGGTCCTCTCGCATCGTCGAGGGAGGAGAGAAGCAATCCACTTGCGGCTTCTGAGCGATTTTGGCGTTTTCTGGGTCGACGTACGGATGAAACATTTTCATCTTGTGCTGCCGGACTTCTTCGGTGTCCAGCTGCTTGCCGAAGATGGGCCAAGGCTCCTGAAAATATTCGGTCCCGCGGAACATCTTTTTTGTTTGGTCTCTCGGTCACGATGAACGGGTGGGGCGGCACGGAAGTCGCACTCAGTGAACGCAGCAGTGAAACGAGGAGCCGCAGCAGTACGGGCAAAACAGGGAGAATGTGGAAAAGGTGCAAAGCCTTTTTATTTTACCTGAACGGGAAGGAGTCGTGAAGGTGTGGAAGGGGGGAGGCTCAACCACACAAAATGGCCATGTTGCCACGCACGATTACCTTGCTGTGCGTGTTATTAACATCCTTCGCACCTGTCCACAATCCACTCGTCGATTAGGCGCCGTGAGCCTCAACAGCGCCCTGGGGGGGTTCAAGGATGGTCTCGAGGCGATCGACTTCATCGTTGACGACGTGTGCTTCGTCATCCGACCGAGGAGCGACGTCTCCCCAAGCATCTCTGGAGGATGCACCATCCTGGCGCTGGTGGCTGCGCTGGTGGAGCAACTCGGTACTTACCGCGAAGACGCTTGGCTGCAGCTTGTCACGAATGAGGCCGCGATCGCCACTCGCGACATGCGTTGCCATTTGAGGCTCGAAGGCGCCCCTCGTCGAAGTCGCATCGTTGTGGTCGTCGCGCGTCTCCCCATATTCGAAGAGGTGCCTCTTGCTAGTGTCCGAGGTGGCACAGTCTACGTCGCGGGGGACGTGGCGCGGGGCATCGAACGCCCACCAGAGGCGGTCACCGTCCCCCGCCGCAGGGGCGGCGACAGGGGTGTCGATCCTCTGCAACCACCCGGGCAATGCGGCCCACCGGACACGACCGACCTCCCTTCCTTCCTCAGAACCATCGCTGACCAATGAGGAGGAAACGTGCACCGTGGTGGCATCGTCCCTTCTCGCGTCTTCCCCAGTAACGGAGTCGACGACGACGACGTCGACGGGGGGTGCCGGCCCCACGCCCTCGTGGCGGCGAAGGTCAACGGTTGCTCGGAGGGACGCGGCCTGCCGATGCCAGCAGCACCACGATTCAGGGTTGTCCGCGTCCTCGAACCGAGCGGGACCCGGAACCGCTGCGCGGCCGTCGCTTCTTGCTGGTTCCAAGCCACGAATGGTGGGTGCCTCCTCCAAGCCTCCTATGCTGGTAGTGGCCCACTCATTCCTCTCGAGGGGCGACCAGATGAGTGGGGAAGGAAAGACCGTGCCTTCACGCGGCGACTGCGCGGAGGGAAACGTTTCCACCGTGGCGACGACATCTGCGATGGGAGATTGCGCCACCATGTCGACGCCGGACGCCGCGGCGACGAGCGGTGAGGTGATGACCACCATCGCCAAGAGCCCCGACCAACAACCCACTACGAGCGGTGCCGCTCCTGTCGCCAGAGTGATATTCAACGCGATGCGGTCCCAGCGCCCCATCGTCATCTGAAATGCTCCATCCAGGACGGAGAGAGAAGAGTGTGCACCGTATGTGACAAGAGAGAACTTGCTAGTAGTATCCCGTTTTTTTTGTCACATGCAAGAAGCCGTGGGGGTTCTCGTTCGAGGAAACTGGCACAACCCTCCGAGAAACCTGCGAAAGCGGACATGCGGGCTCGCAGGTCAATTAGAGCGAAAAGTAAACAATATCCCACCGGAAACTTGCGCTCTGGGAGCAGCCGCGAAAAAGAGCAGCCTCGAGAGACAAGGAGGGAGAGTCATACAAACAGCGATCGAGCGTAATTCAACAAACGCGAAGGGGAAGAGAGAGAGAGAGAGATGAATAGTTACTGGTGGCCCAGTGAGGGTCATATCCACTCGACGAAAATGAAGAGGTTCTATCACAGTGGCCCGCTGTTGACCAACGATGGAAGATGATGCATGTTCGGACCCTTTTCATCGTCGTGCGAGTGTGACGTTACTCAGAGCTGGACTCGCCACTGGAACTCCCGGACGCTTGGGCCCTAGAAAGATACTTCTGCGCGAGCAGCTTCATGACGTCCATCTTCGCAAATTGCCGGACGTTCATGCCCACCGGAGCGCCGATGTTAGGATCGTTGCGACACGCGTCGGCGTAATCGTCGAAGGCGTCCATGAAGGTCTGAATACCGAGCACCGGGTTGTCCTGCTCCACCGAGTTAAGTGAATGCACCGTCGCCTTGATGACCGACCCCATGTTGCTCTGTTGCTTGCCCTGAGCTTGCGCGGACGCGGTCGTGGGATCCGGTGTCACCGATCCCGCTTCAAAGTTAGATGGGTCGAAGTCGGCGAAACTGGTGATGGCGAACTTCATAATCTGCGACTTGATTTTCGGCATATATCCGATCATAACGATGTCAAACTGGATGTCCAAGCCGGCTTCGCTGGCCATGCTGGCAATTTGACTCGCGGACGCTTGGGAAAATCCGGTGCCGCCCGTCAATGTGTCAAGATAGCGGCTGAGCCGCAGCTGCGCCTCCGCGCTGAAGGACGACGCGCTTGACTGCTGCGAAGACGAGGTCGTCTCCTTCGTGACGAAGTGCACCATTCCTGCGACGGCGGAACCCTGAAAGATTTCAGTGAGTAAGCCCATTTTTTCGTCCGCAGCGGTCGACTTCTTTCCCAACATCTCTGCGTAGGCCGTTTCGAAGGCTTCCATGTCGGCTTCGGGGTCCGTGATGGGGTCTTTTTCGAAGAAAAAGTTCCATGCCTCACGGACATTCTGCGGAATCAAGTGCACGGTTTCAAACTGTTTGACATTGCGATGCGTGGCGAAGGCGGTCAAGATGAGCGTGGCCTCCACATTCTTCTGCGATAAGGTGCTTGTGACTTTGCTCGCCGCGGAGTACGCGAGTGCGGCGCCCAAATTGCCCCGAGTGGCACCGTTTTGCCCTGACGCGGCGACGGCGCTGCCCACTGCCGTGGAATGGGAGCGGCTGTCGGCCGCTTGCGCGTTGCTGTCGACGCGGATATAATGCGAGTCGATGTTGATCGAGTCGAAGGAGCGGTCCTTCATGACGATTTTTGAAAGACCCCAGTCGATGGGCGATTCGATCCCGTTGGCGAAGGTCGAGAAGGCTCCATTCGCTGTTCCCGTCATGCCCCCGGCATCGTTGCTCGCAGCCTGAGTGAGATCAGTCATTTGCTTCTCCATGCTATCAAAGAGGCGTCCATAGGCCTCGATCTTCATCTTCCACGCGTTCGTACGATACTTCGTGATGCGGCCCATGAATTGGCTGAAGGTGTCCGACGACATTGGCGGGGGAATCTCCTGCTGCTTGTTGAGCGAGTTCTTCACGCCGCTCATGGTGATCTGTAACTCGCGTGCCAGCGACGTCGCGTCCGCGTCCATGTTGGTCGTCAGGAGGATCTGGGTCCGCATGAACGCCTCGGACTTCATGCCCTTGATGACCTCAGGGGGCATCCAGGACCCAATGCCATAGCCAGGTCGATAGGGCATGGGGGACGCGACGGCGGCGACCAGCGACGCGACGATGGATAGCACGAAGATAACGCCGCAGGGATCGGCCGGGTGCCGCGCAGAGAGGCGACGACACATTGTTAAAGTCGATATTAAAAGGTTTCCTCCACTTGACGGAAAAAAAATTGTATGGGCGCCCCTTGCGCGTCTATTTTGGCAGTTGACCTGACTCTTTATGCTTTCTGTATAAAGCTAGCTAGAGATCAACTACAGTAGGACGACAACGCATTCGCGAATTGCTTGCTCCCAATACGTCGCGTGTGGTTGGTCCCCCCCCGCTTTCGTCCTCCCATTAATCGAAACAAAATGACGAAAAGTGTTTTTTTCAATCGAAATCGATCAAAAATAAACAGCGGTTTTGAATTGCATGCGAGGCGTTCGAGTAGGGGTGGGGAAACATTGACCTCCACAGGAGACGGGGTTGTGGTGGTGCACCATCATCCGACATCGACGGACTCACCCGCAGCCTGCCCCGGCGTCAAATATTTCTTGGCAAGCAGTTTCATGACGTCCATCTTGGTGAAGGGCTTCACGTTCATGCCGACAGGGGCCCCGATCACTTGGCTGGACTTGCACGCCTCGGCGTAGTCGTCGAAGGCGTCCATGAAGGTTTGAATCCCCAAGACGGGGTTATCCTGCTCCACTTCGTTCAGAGATTGCACCGTCGCATGAATGACGGCGTCCATGCCACTTTGCTGCGCTCCTTGTTGCAGCGCGCTCGCCGATGCATCTGTCATAATCGCACCGGCGTCAAACGCCGACGGATCAAAATTGGCAAAGCTCGATACTGCGAATTTCAGCGTTTGCGATTTGATCTTCGGCGCGTACCCGACCACGACGAGGTCGAATTGGATATCCAATCCCGCATCACTGGCCATTTTCGCAATTTCGCTCGCGGCGGACTCCGCGTAGGAGGATCGTTTCGTGATATCTACGACGATGATGTGCGCGCGAAGGCTGTCCGCGGTGGCCTGCGACGACGACGAGGACGACTGCGACGACGACGACTTTTCTCGTTTGACGAAATGGACTAAACCGATCATCGCGGAGCCTTGATAAATTTCAGTTAGCAAGTTGAGCGTCTGCGCCGGTGTTCTATCTCCCTTGTCGGAGTTATCGTCGGCGAGCGCCTGGGCGTAGGCCTGTTCGAAACCGATCATGTCGACCTCCGGATCGGGAATGCGGCTATCCTTGAAGTAAAAATTCCACGCATCGCGGACGCTTTGCGGGACGAGATGGACGCTTTCGAACTGCTTGACGTGTCGATGGGTGGCGAAGGCGGATAGCACGAGGGTCGCCTCGACGTTCTTCATCGCCATGGTTCTGGAGACTTTGGACTGCACGGACGACGCCGCCGAGCTGGTGGATTCGAACTTGAAAAGACCGAAGAAAATGCTCCACGAATCTGACGAAGAGTCGGCAACGGCCCTCGCATGCGCCGAACTGTCGGCGGACTGCACCGTGTTATCCACGCGGATGTAGTGCGAGTCGATGTTAATGGAGTCGAAAGAGCGGTCCTTCATGACGATTTTTGACAGGGTCCAATCGATAGGGGATTGAATGCCGTTCGCAAACGTTGAAAAGGCCCCCTTGGCCGTCCCGGTCATACCCCCGCCCCCCCCAGACGCCGCCGCCGATAGCTGCGACAACTGCAATCTCATCCCCGCAAACAGCTGTCGATACGCCTGCACTTTCGCCTTCCAAGCGTCGGTGCGGCGCTGTGTGATGCGGTTCATGAATTGCTTCGCTCGCTCCGGGGTCATGGGCGTGGGAATCGTCTGCTGACTGTTTAATCCGTTGTTAATACCGGCCATGGTGATTTGGAGTTCGCGAGCAAGACTGGTCGCGACGGAGTCCATGTTAGTCGACAGGAGAATCTGAGTGCGGAGAAATGCCTCTTGCTTCATCCCCGTGATGACCTCAGGCGGCATCCAAGAGCCGAGTCCGTAGCCTGGGCGATATGGCATAGGTGATGTAACCGCACGGACCAAGAGATCGCGGGCGCAACACGCGATCACGATTAGAGCGACGCACACGCTCCAGAGCTGCGGCATGGTACCGTGTTCGCCACCTCAGCAAGAAAAAAAATAAACAACCTCTTCGTTTTGCTGCGGAAAAAATCGGCACGCATCACAAAGGTTCGCTGTTCTCTCGTTCTCACGCGTCCCCAGCAAGAGTGGGCTCAAACACTGGGGAAGTATTTGAAAACGCCGTCAGGCGCGGTACAACTACGACCTTCAACAGGTCACGGGTTATCTCGTTACGGCACGAGCGGGATACAAGAAATGCGACGACGCACAAACTCTCAGCAGCCTGTGCGTGCGAGTAGTAGTACAGATCACCCTGCCCCTCTCAAAATGGGGGCGCGAAAGGGTGAGGAGGAGAGGGAAGAACTAGTAGCGTAGGGGGCGGTTCCACAGAAACCAACCGACCACTTGCCCAAAGTGTACAAAAAAATTGGTACAGGTGCAGGCTTGCTGCAGCCTAACAAGAGCGGGGAAAGATTTTCCGGGAAAATGGAGGGCGCTGTAGCCAGCGACGCGCCAACGGCGTCTCTCACCGACTTGACGCTGCCTGCTGCTGTTTTTGCAAGAGAGCCACATCGACGGCGGAGACGCGACGAAGCGACACGGCCGTCGGGGCGCCCATCCGCAAGTCTCCCCTCCGCGCCGCCGCCACAAAGTCGTCCACCGTCTTCAGCAGCGCATCGGCCGCAGCCGGGAGGGCTCGGCTGTGTGAGTCGGCAGCGTCCGTCTCCTCTTCCCCAGCCGACACCATGGACGTCTCGCCGCGCACGCTCGCCAGCACCGCGCCACCATCAATGTGTGGAATGTACCCGGTGCACGTCAAGTCAAAGGTGACGCGCATCTGTCGACGTTTCGCCATGCTCACGATGAGAGCGACGCTGGCGTTCAAGTCCGACGAGGATGCATTCTCACTGCGGTGAGGGAGCGTGGTGGTGCCGGCGTCATCCGGAGGCGAGGATGTGGGAGTCCGCTCGCTAGTCCCAGGAGCTGTGGTCGTCAAGTTGGAAGCAGGGTTCTCGTCGGTCGCGTTTACGTCGCGGATGCGTGCCTGCGCCTGCTCGTGCGTGGTGGTGCCGTGGCGCACCAGGTGCAGCATGGCGGTGCACGACGCGCCACGACGCACTTCAGTGACGACGTGAATGGCCGGTGGTTGATAGTGCTCATCGTCGCTGCCGCCTCCGTCGTGAGGACGTGACGATGGTGGTGCGGTTCCATCCAAACGAATCGCGGCGACGAGTGCCGCCTCCAACGCGGCCGCCTCCGCGACGCGGGGGTCGGGCATGTAGAGCACGTGGCCATAACCTTGATTCCACACGTCGCGCAGTGCCCGTGAATTGAATACAAGTGATTCAAAGTGCTGAAAACGACGAAAGGACGCGGACAGAGACACCAAGAGCGTGCCTTCGACGCGGCCGCCCGAAGTTGTGGAAGAGTCGTCCGCGGAATCGAAACGCCGGGCCGTGACTTGCTCGACGGCGGCGGCGGCGGTCTTCGCCAGAAGGGGCTGATCCCCCATCGCCCGTGCGACCTCATCGGCTAGTCGTCGGGCATGGCTACGCCGTTCGGTGTCTTCGGCCGGTCTGTGGCGCGGACCTTTCTCCGATCCGTCGTTCGGAACCGCCGTCGGTGCGCTGCTGCTAATCGACGTGCTGGGTGCAGGTGAACTGGACGTGCGCCCCGTTCCTTGTTGTTGTTTGGCCGCTGTGTCTTTCTCGGTCGCCGTAACGAACGCAACATGCACACGTACCGCATCGTGCGCACGGTCCGCGTACGCGACACGCGACTGTTTCCAGTCCACGGGGGATTCCATCACCGCGAAGCGATGCCGGTGCGACAGTCCTAACTCCGCGGTCGAGGAGGCATGGCCTTCGTGGCCGTCTCGCTGGTGGGTGTGAGCCGCCTTTCCCCGCCGGTGGTTAACGCCCTGTTCGAGGTGAGCGACCAAAGCTTCCCAAGTCTCGACTTTTTCCTCCCGGAGACGATGCCGAACGCCCAGAATGCGCCGAGCAAGAGCGGTATCGGCGGAAGTCCGGTCGTGCCGCCGTGAACCGGTGGCATGTTGCGGCGACGATGTGCCAGAGCTCTCAGTCGTCGCGAAGGTTTCCTTCTCCGACTCCGGGACCACAGAATCCTCTGACATTGGTGAACCCGGCGACGCGGAGAGTAGGATATCGGCCTGCAAGGCAGCCGCTTCTGCATCCATCTCATCAATGCTGGCGAGGCTGTGCCTAAGGTGGGTCTCCTGCTGGACGGTGGATACCTCCGAGGCCGGGACGACCGCGCCAAGTTCGTACGCCCGAGGCATATTAAGCGGCGTCGTGGACGCATCGACTGCGTGAAATGCCGAAACGCCGCGGCTCGTCTCTGTGTGCCCCATCCGTAGGTGTCCACGAGGAAGCGCACGATAGAAACCGCCGGGGCGGTGATCGCTCAGTAGGGCGATGCTAACCAACACGACGACCGACTGCATCGCCCATACCACCCGAGTTGTCGATCCCGGTCCGACGGACCAGCGTGGCATTCGCGTGCGTACCGCGGTGTGTGAGGGTAAGGGGAGGCCACACTACAAGATAGACTCCCCCACTGCTTACGCAACACAACAAACATGCCGACGACTCCGCTGAGATGTCTTTTCGTGATGTCGCAGTCGAAAGGGGAAATAACCCATGTCAGTAGGGGCAGAAGAAAGTGGTGAGTGGGAGAAAAGATTGAGGGAAATCGTTAATCATTTCACCCGGGTGTTCCTTCTGATTTCAACGCGCCCTATCCCCCACTCGCGGCCCATCAGCGCACGATAGACGGCCCTCTCCAAAGGTTTTCTGGCGTTTCACATAGTTGAACATGCGAAAGCGTCTACATCAAGCCAAAAAAACGTGAGAAAGCTCACCGGTCTAAAAAAAGCAAATGACGAGCCGAAACGTAAACGAAAAAGATCCAGTTGCGTTATTAATGTATGCGCGCGGGGTTTTGGAAGGTCCAAATCGGGCACGAATCCAGCCAGGGAGGGCGGGTAAACCTTGGAATCCCGCGTGTGTTGGATTCGACTGGAAACCCTTCTTGCCACTCCAAAATAAGGCGTTGTGTGATTCGTCCGTGCAAAAAAAAGAGCGAGGGACAAAGAAAAGCTATGATGCGTGTGTATGGAAATGGTTGAAGGGCGTTGTTTATGAATGGACAGAATGAGGGGGGGGACAAAAAAAAGGGTAAGAAAATCGTCCACCAGCGACAACCAACAAATTCTAAAAAAAGAAGATCAGCTGAGCACGAAAAGGAGGCCTAGAGCCTTCGGACGGAGGAAACGAAAATCCGAAGACTGCGTTTCGCCCCCTTTCTGCGCCCATCGCTACTCTCCGCTCTGTCTATGATCGACATTGGTGGGGGATTCTAATCGCGTGGCCCCTCGTCATTTACTCGCTCTGCGCGCGGGTGTGTGGCGCACAGAGAAAAAAACGCGAAAGGAGGAGCGTGTCTATTCCCATCACCATCCTCTCTCTCTCTCTCTCTCTTCTTTTTTGTATCACGCGCAATTCGCGGGCGCAAACCTACTGAATGGTACCAGGCCGAGACGGGGCTGTGGAAGACGTCCCGATGTCATGGGTGTTGAGGTACTTGCGCGCCAGCTGCGACATGACGTCCATCTTGGAGTAGCGTTTGACGTTGAGTCCCACCGGCGCTCCGATTTGCGCGGTCGGCGTGGAGTCTTGCGCACGTTTCACGTAGTCGGTGAAAGCGTTCATGAAAGACTGCTCGTTGAGGACGGTTTGGGTCTGATCCACCTCCACGAGCGCGTCCACCGTAGCGGAAATGACGGCCTGCATGTTGCTCTGCTGCACCGTCTGCACGTACGCCGCGGATTGCTCCGGCGTCGAGTCAGCGGAGTCCAACATGTTGGTGACCTTGAAGCCGGCGGGATTAAAGTCCTTGAACTGCTGGACGCCGAGCTGCACCTGGTTTGCCGTGATTTGCGGGACGAACCCAACGCACACCACGTCGAAGGCGACATTGAAGCCGGCCTTGGACGCCTGCTGAGCCGCCTTCTTCGCCATACTCGTGACGGCCTGCACGCTACCCGTTCGGCCAGCCTGCTGCTGCGCATCCGACATCTGATTCATGTTCTGGCCGGCGGCCGTCGAAAAGTTGTACGCAGAACCGTTGCCAGCCTGCGATGACGTGGCGCCGCTGGAGTTCTGTCGCAGGATGTGCACCATACCGACGAAGGTCGACCCTAGAAACATCTCCGTCACGAGGTTGATCGTGGTTTGGTTCGTGAGATTGCTCGCGCGTTCCTTGACAACGAGGTCGTTCAGGGCTTGCGCGAAGTCCTGCAACTCCATCACGGGATTGGGAATCTTATCGCCAGGGTAATAGTAGTTCCACGCGTTCCACAGCTTGTCAGTGTTGACGACCAACGGCTGCAAGGTCTTCACTTGTCGGTGCGTCGCGAACGCGGTCAGCACCAAGGTACCTTCCACGTTCTGGTCCTCGAGCGTGCTTTGCGCGCGCGCCGCGGCGGTCTGTGCGGCGCTGGCCGCCATGGATGTGTCGTACCCGGTCGCATTCTTGTTTTGCTGAGTGACGGCGGAGGCGATGCGGCTTCCGTACGAGGAGCCATTGCCAGACTGGGCGGTATTCATCGCATTCACGTAGTGCGCGTCCACGGTCAGAGAGTCGAATGCCCGGTCCGTGTACACCACTTGGGTCATTCCCCAATCCACGGGTGACTCGATCGTGGACGCGAAGGTCGTGAAGGAGGTCACTTCGCCAGTGCTATCTAGTTGCGAACCCTTCTTCAGCTCCGTCACACTACTCTCGAGCATCGTGAGCAAGTCCATGTAGGCATCGACCTTGCGCTCCCAGATGATGCCGCGTGCCTTTTGTACGCGTCCCTGGACTTCAGCCATCCGCTGGGCCGACATGGGGGGCGCGATCGTCTGCGTCGACGACTGATCATTGGTCAACGGCGCGACGGCCATCTGCACCTCACGGGCCAGAGACGTCGCATCGCGGTCCATGCCGTCCAGCAGGACGATTTCGCTGCGCGTGTTGGCCTCGCGCCGCATCGAATCGAGCACTGCCGGGGGCATCCACGAGCCGAGCCCGTAGCCAGGGCGGTACGGCATCGGCGACGTCGTGGCGGTGGCAAACACGGCGGCGGTCAACAACGTCAAGGTCGCGATGAACTGAAAGCGAGACATCGATGGGTCGTCGTTGTGTTGGAAACTTGGGGAGAACAGAGAGTGAGAGAGAGAGAGTGCGATGTGTAGCGAGATCTTTGGTCTGCGACGCATGGGTGAGGAAAGCGTGTGACGGCGGCAAGCAAAAACATCCAGATGCGGGCAAAAAGGCGTCTTGTGGCGGCGAAGGCAGGGAGTGGTCACGTTGAGGTAACACACCTAGGCTTGCATAATGTGTAAAAAAATATTTCACCGCCGCCGTACTGCAAACCGATTTTTTACGTCGATGGAGTATCATCCCCATCCCTTTTCACCAGAAATGAGAACAGACCAGAGGTGAAAAAACGCCGTAGTGCTGTTCGCAGCTAAAGCAAAAGGCGGGGCATTTCCGGAAGGGGAAAAAGAGTGTCTAGAGTGCAGGAGGGTGTGGGGATTCTACAACAAGAGAGAGGGGTCAACGAGGGCCGCTGAGAGACGGTGTGATGGCCGATCCACGTTTAGCCGCTGCGGTCCTTTCGGCGGCGGCGGGGCGAGGGTTCACCCTTCGCGTTTCCGGGCGGTGACGATGGAGTGGCCTTGACGTCTTCGATGGGCGATGCCGTGGCATCAGGCTGGCTGGGACTGTTCGTCTCAGCGGACGGTGGTGGCGACGCAGCTTGCTGCTCACTTTGCGCGGCACTTTCAGTGGCGGCTTCCGCAGGCTTCGTCGCCCCTTCGTCGGATGCCGAAGGTGAATTCACCGGCGCGGAAGACTGCGGCTGACGACTGCGCAGCTCGCCGTCGACGAATGCAATGCCATTGCCATGACGGAACACATTACCGAGCGACTCAGCCGTCAGTCCTAGACCATCGGGGAGAAAATTGGCACCTCGTTGCGCTTTCCCGTCTGCAAAAATCGATGTGGCGGCCTGCATGATGCGGTCGACGGTATGCTCCGCGTTCGCGGCATCCGTCGTCGCGGCGGCCGCACTTTGCGTGAGATGTCCGTTCAGCTGCTGGACACTGGAGGACATGACCGATTCCAGATCGGCCGTACGTGCGGACATTGTTGATTCGAGCGCCGCGAACGACTGCGTGTGCAACGCATCGAAGGCTTTTGAAGCCAAACTGCCCTCTTGCAGAATCGACGAATCCGCTGACTTACCACTGGTGCCACTTCGCGCTGCGGGGAACAGACTCTCGTGCAATGACGCATCACCGTGGTCGAGGGCCGCGGAGCCAAAACCGGACAGCATCGACGTCGCGGAGCCGATGACGGCGGCCGCGGGTTGATGAACATCGCGCAACAGATCCTCGCCGCCGGAGAACAGTTGCCCACCGCGATCCAGCATGACGTCCATCAAGTGGGTGCCCGCAATGTCGCCAAAGGCGACGCCATGATCGTCATTGCCGAGCACCGAGGCACTATTTTCGGCCGCCGCGGATGAGCCCGGCAGAAGAATCGCGCCGCTTGCAAATAGACAGCCGAAGAATGTGACACGAAGGAGCGACATGGAAGTGGACTTGGGAAGTGACAAACCAGTCTTGTGGGGGAAAAAAAATCTGTGCGAGGCGGATGAAACAGCCTTTTGAGCCTTTGTCACACTGGCGGAAAAAGGGGGGGGGGCACATGCAAACCATGTGAGGAGAACGTGTGGTGCTAGGAGGGGGGGAGGAGGCGCACCTGGCAGAGACGGATATGCATCCTCGCCCTTTTCGTTCCATCGATCTACAGTAAGAGAGAGAGCAGAAGAAGAAGGATGGAGAGAGAGGGGCATGAAGAGTGGTGGTGTGCAATGAAAGAGGGGCGAGAGGGGGTGCAGGTGTGTGAACGGGCGCGAGGAAGGACGTGCGCACAGAACCACGAACGATGTAAAGTACTTTTCTCTCTAAGGGGGAGGAAAACCGAACGAGAATTCGAATCTAACGCTTTTTTTTTCCACTTTGGCTTTTTCGACGTGCGATGAAGGCCCTTGTATTTGACTTTTTTTTACCGGCTCTTCATGGCCGCTGATTGATCCGTCGTGAGGAAGCTCGAACCCAACTCCGACGTGCCGAAGTAACGGCGGGCGAGATGGGACATGACATCCATCTTCGAGTAGCGCTTGACATTGAGCCCGACGGGCGCGCCCACGCTCGGGCCCGTGCCCCTTCCTGGCGGCACGCCGAAGGAATTCGGCGAGTCACCTTGCGCGTGGGCCACGAACTCGGCGAATGCGTTCATGAATGAACGTTCGTCAAGAACGACCCGAGACTCATCGACGTTGCTTAGCGCGTCTACCGTCGCGGATATCACCGCCTGCATGTTGCTCTGCTGAACGGTCTGCACGTACGCCGGGGTCAGCACGTCAGATGGGAGAGCCGGAGGCGTCGCACGCGGAACGGTAAAGGTTGATGGATCAAAGCCTTTGAATTGTTGGACGCCGCGTTGCAGCTCCCTTGACGACATGTGCGGGACGAACCCGACGCAGACCATATCGAACGCGACGTGGAAACCCGCTTTGGATGCCCGCTGGGCAGCATCTTTGGCCAC
>ERZ1292633.2142-Hain-H41-02um-R1-2142-length-20502-cov-5_pt1 | contig 20502 bp, 19 predicted proteins | sample MGYA00564406_ERZ1292633 | MGnify/ENA primary metagenome ERZ1292633 (study PRJEB36523, sample SAMEA6512639) | groundwater metagenome | collected 2019-01-08 | study: AquaDiva: Metagenomics assemblies of 32 groundwater samples
CTCTCAGAGTCTACGCAACTCCGGGGCACACCGGCGAAAGCGTCTGTTACTCTTGGTTTGATAGCCTTCTCTTTACCGGCGACACCCTTTTTGTGGAGTCTGTCGGCCGTCCCGATCTGGAAAAGGGGGATGCTGGCGCCGAGAATGGTGCGAAACTACTCTATGATAGCTTGCATAGTCGTGTCATGAATCTTCCCCCCGACATGACAGTTTGTCCGGGGCATACCAGTGAGATGATCGGATTTGATGGGAAGCCAATTGTGGCGCGTCTCTCCGAATTGACCGCATCCATTGAGTATCTCAAACAGGACGAGAGATCATTCGTTCAGAGTATTGTCACGAGCTTGTCCGCCAAGCCGCCGAACTTTCAGTTTATCATTGCAATTAACGAGGGGAGAGCCGACTGTGCCCCGACCGATCCGCTTGTTGTTGAAGCCGGCCCCAACCGCTGTGCGGTGGGGAAGTAGCATTCGGAAGGGCTGTTCTAATCAGGACGCATCCGTCTTTGTCATTCCCGCCCCCTCTGTCATTCCCGCGAAGGCGGGAATCCAGTCTTATTCTTTGCGGGGATTGTGTGGGCGGCAGACGTCCCGTCTGCCCCTTTTCTTGACCCTATTCTTCAGTATCCGAGTCGGTAGGACCCCGCTCTAAGCGAATCAATCTTGCGGTTTGGTCGCAAGGACATACAGTTTTTGGCGATCCTGGCTCACGGGGGCGTCGCGGCGTGATCCAAATCCCTGCACCTTAACGAATCCAACCGATTCGCACATCGATTTCAACTCGTGATATGAGTAGAGCCGCAGTCGGAATCGATGAATGCGAGCCTTTCCTTTCGAGACAAACCGCCACTCATCAATCATCTGCGAGGTGCAGAAGTCGAAGGTGCGTTTCTGATACAACTTTACCCCGTTCAATTGCCTTTGGTTGGCTGGAACAAAGTGTTTGATGATCCAGTCCCGGTTCATCGTAGTCATCAGAAATCGACCACCCGGACGAAGGGCGCGATAGAACTGTTTCAAGACCTTCAGGTTGTCCGTTTCCTTTTCAAAATATCCAAAGGAAGTGAATAGATTGGCGGCGCCATCAAAGCGATCGCGAAACGGAAGTCTTCGCATGTCAAGCTGGTGCAGGTTGATACTTAGTGTGAGCGCTTCGGCCTTGGCTTTGAGTTCTGCCAAATACGATTTCGTAATATCGACGCCGGTGACCTTAACCCCCATCCTGGATAGAAGAATCGAGTGCCGCCCGATTCCGCAGGGACAGTCGAGAAACGAACTGCCTTTTCGAAGTCTTAGCTTTCTTACAATATATCGAGCTTCGGCTCGGGATGTGGCGGGATGGATAGTGTCAAAGACAGGACGGAAATCGGGGAAGAAGGTCTCCCACCAGTTTCTTTTGGGATTGGACTGCTTCTTGGAGTTAATACGAGGCATGTAGATAATTGCCAATTTGATTTACTCGATTTAGTACTAGCTCAATTACTCCCCGCACGCAACCACTGGATAAACCAGAAGCACCCGGCCGAGATAGCGGCAGAGAACGGGATCGTCAGCACCCACGCCCAGACGATTCTTCCAGCCACTCCCCATTTGATTCCTGATAGTTTCGACGTCGCCCCCACCCCGATAATTGCGCCGGTAATGGTGTGAGTGGTCGAAACAGGAATACCGAAAAAGGTCGCGCCAAAAAGAGTTGCCGCGCCAGCGGTCTCGGCGCAGAATCCGCCTATCGGTTTCAGCTTGGTGATTTTCATCCCCATCGTCTTCACAATTCGCCAGCCTCCTAGCGCCGTACCTACACCCATCGCAAGGTGACAGGAGAGAATTATCCACATGGTGTCCCAATTCGTCAATGACAACTCAGTATCGGGGGCCATAACTCCGCCAGCAATCAGCAGAGCCATGATAATTCCCATTGTTTTCTGAGCATCGTTGCCGCCATGTCCGAGTGAATAGAGCGCGGCAGAAATCAGCTGTCCCTTACGAAACAACTGGTCAACGCTACTTGGCCGCCACCTGCGAAATATCCAGAACATTCCAACCATGATCGCGAATGCCAGCACAAGGCCGATAAGCGGGGCGAGAGGGATGAATTTAACAGCTTTCCAGATAGCAGGCCAGCGGATAACATCAAGCCCCTTGTAGGCAAGCCCTGCACCAGCCACCCCACCTATCAGAGCGTGTGATGACGATGTCGGCAGACCCAACCACCAGGTAATGAGATCCCATACGATAGCGCCCAACAGTCCGGCGAGAACAACATAGACGTAGACCGTGTCGGTGCCGTCGATTTTAACGATTTTCGCAATTGTGTCGGCCACTTTGGGTGCGAAGATAAACATGGCGATGAAGTTGAAAAAAGCCGCCCAGAGAACCGCCCAACGCGGGCTGAGGACTCGCGTCGATACGACCGTTGCAATTGAATTGGCGGCATCGTGAAAACCGTTAATGACGTCGAAGACAAGCGCGACCCCGACAATTGCAACGATGATAAGAAAGAGAGGATCCATATCAGGAGGCCTCGATAACTACGCCCGAGACGATATTGGCAACTTCCTGACATCGGTCGGTGGCGCGTTCGAGCCGCTCAAAGACTTCTTTCCATTTGATAACCTGAAGCGGATCTTTTTCTTCTTTGAATAGCCTTACCAGCGCATTGCGAAGAATGTCGTCGGCTTCGCTTTCGGCCTCGTACACTCGGAGGCAAGCTTTCCGAATCTCGCCTCCATCCTTGTTTAGTTTCGGAAGCTTGCTTACGGCAGTCTCAATATGAGTGGTGGCATTCATAAGGGCGAGGGTGAATTGTTTCAGCTCCGGGCGCGCCTCTCTCATTTCGTAGAGAAGCATCCGCGATGCCGCCGAATCGATTGAATCGGTGACATCATCTAACCGACGAATCAATCGGTGAATATCAGCGCGATCAATGGGGGTGATAAAAGTGCTGTGAAGGGCTTCGATACAGGTCCGCGCGATTTCGTCGGCGGTATGCTCAAGCTCTCTAATCTTGGTTACGCGAGATTCGAGTTCAGCGGGATTGGTGGCGATGGCATTAAGTTCTTTTGCCGCCTGTATCGAAACTTTGCTGTGGTTGACGAAAAATGCGAAAAAACTGGTTTCTTTGGGCAATAGGTGTCTAAACATGTGAACTCCCTGTCTTCAGCGCGGCCGATTGCTCCGCCTCATGTTCTCATTCCAACTCGGCGGCAAGCTTAACACAATCCGAACACTTGGTCAAGCGGGCGAGGTGTGATTTTTTGGTAACACCTTGACAGACATAGCATTGGAATTCATCTTATAATGGCAGGGAACGAGCCGACTTCAGATTACGTTTAAGACTCAGTGTCATAACACAAGATAGCCACATTTGCCATACAAGGCCGAAAGTAAAAGGAGCCTATTCATGAAGTTTCTCAAACAATACGCCGACCACGCCTATGCCCTCCTGCGGATCATGGCGGGATTCATGTTCTCATTTCACGGAGTTCAGAAAATCTTTGGCGTGCTGACCGACCAAGCCACCGAATTCGGTACACAGGCATGGATCGGTGGACTCATCGAACTGGTTTGCGGTGTATTGATTATGGTGGGCTTTCAAACCCGCTGGGCGGCCTTTCTCGCAAGCGGTACGATGGCCGTGGCCTATATGCAGTTTCATTGGAAGTTTCAGTTCGATTCTAATTTCCTGCCGGGGGTGAATGACGGCGAATTGGCCGTTCTTTACACGTTCGTCTTTCTCCTGATCGCGACACGTGGGACAGTGAAGTGGGGGATTCAGAAGTAAGGGAAAGGGAAGGCCAGTTCAGGACTTCTCTTCGGATTCCAAATGGAAGCGGTGCATGAAGCGATGAAGCACCGGCGCTACTAATAATCCAAAGATGCCTAAGAACATGACGCCGCTGAAAATGGCATACAGCCCTGCAAATAGCTTAGCTGATGGCGTTGTCAACAAATCGACCGGCCCCATACCGCCGACTATCATGGAGGCGTTGAGAAAGGCGTCCATCCACGGCAAATCGGCGAGCCAATGGTAGCCGACCATGCCGAGAATCATCCATACTGCCAACAAGAGTAGTGCCGACAGAAAAGACCAGGCAAGGCGCCGCAGGAAGTGCTTTCGCGAAAGCAGTGGTTGGCGACGGTGCTCGAACTTTAAGAGCGTGCGCTTTAGGGACATAGACCTGGCAGGTTACTCAGCATACAACTATAAGATGTATGCCCTATTAACGACCCCCGCAAGATTCAATTGCACGCTTGTCTTAGTCATTACGGCCGAGCTTAGCGCGAGCCGGAACCCATCTTAATTGTAGCGCGGTGTTCTCCCCGAACCCTCGCTATTCTTTGTCTTAGTAGGGCGGGGTCCGTTCGCGAACCCGCCATCTTTGTTCTGCACGGCATACTCCCATTTGTGGATATTCCCGGCCCTCTCACTTCCCCGGGAGCACTATCAGTGTGTCTTGCACGTTGAACCCATGAATTGACGGTGTATCGGGCGGAATGACTATCTTCATCGCCCTCCCGGGGAAAAATGTCAGCTCCTTGGAATACTTGGATTCGTAGTGGACATCAGGGACAAACGAATCGCCGTAGTGAAGAGTATCTATTGCATAGCGGCGAATAATTGTCATCGTACTCGTTGTCGCCGAGCGGATATCATCTATGGATGGCACAAAGCGAATATCCGCCTCATATTTCATGTGTTGCCATACTGAAGAATCAACCGGAATGCTGAACTCCGTGGCGAGTGGTTGCGATGACGGTGCCAGCCCCCGTGAGTTCTGCACCATATTATATACTCTGCTTTCGTTATAATTGATTGTAATCAGCTTCAACTGATTGATGCCGCACTCGAATAATAGGGAAGGCAAGGCGTCACGAATGGTTGCCCGTAGAACCACTCGCTGACCGTTGGGGAGCATTCCAATATTGAGATCAATAGGCTGGTTGATAAGAACCGGTGTATCAAGTGTCTCTCTGTGGCCTGATTCGATGGCGTTGCCGTCCACTACTCTGATAGCTATAGTCGTCCCGACTAACCGCATCTTTGCCGGGTTGCCGCGAAGTGTGAAGTGGCAGTAAGTCTCTATAGAGGCAGATGGCGCACGATCTCTCCAAATGCTCCCCCCAAATGTCCCTGAACTGCCACCGTCACTCCAATAGAAAACATCCGACATCGTTTCTTTGAATGAGATTCTTGCGCTCCCGCTTGCCCTATCACGAGTGAGAGTGTCGTTCGCAAATTGAAGAGCTTCAAGTTGAAGATAGAGCTGTTGCGCCTGACAAGTTGCGCAGAATAGCAACAGCAACGTGATTCGACTGAGTAGTTTCATCTGTTTCCTGCCTTTTCATTTGATTGCGTTGTAGAACTGACCAGCACTGCACTCCCCGGCGCGAGAACAATAACTTCGTTTCCCCTCTCTTCGAATGTTTGGATTGAGGGAGCAACCGAATCAGGCGGGTTCTTTGAATTGAACTGCACCATCCACCCCAATGCCATGATAATTATCACTGCGGCGGCAAGAGGCAGAGGAACGCTTACACTTCTCTTCCACCAGCTCTGACGTGACAGCGTTGGTGGTGCGCCTGTCGGTGATTGAAAGGGGAGGGCGCTCAATACAGCACGCGCATTCAGGCTCGATTGCAGAAACGCCCGGCATTCGGCACACGTCGCCATATGCTGATCGAGTTCAGCATGTTTATCGGTCGCAAGAGTCTCGTCGAGTGAGGCTGAAATCATCTGTTGATATTTGTCACAGCTATGCATGGTCATCTCCTTACTTGTTCTCTCATCTGCTTGCGGATGCGAAATAGGCGTACCCGCACATTTTCTTCGGAAAGTGCGAGCATCTGCGAAATCTCCCGGATGCTGAATCCCTGATGTTCACGCAGGAGGAAAAGCTCCCGGTCGTCCATATTCAACCCTTCTAAGAGCCGCTTGACCGTCATTGCCAACTCTGTGTCACTTTGACTTGCGAATACTGCGTCGGAAAGGCCTTCGATTGCTACTTCGCGGTTTCTGGTGGCATGGTTAAGAACCATGTTGCGGGCAGTGACAATCAGCCATGCTCGTACTGATTGCACTGCTCTACCATTTTGCCCCGTCGCCATCAGTTTGAGAAAGGCTTCCTGGACTATGTCCTCGCTCTGAGTCCTATTGCCGCTGAGGTAGAGGCAGTAGGAGAAGATTGCTGGGCTATGCCGGGTGTAGAGGCGGACCATGGCGCTGTTGTCTCCTTGGCAGAAGGCCTGCCAGTCTTGAGGGTCACTGTTCTCGTTTTTCATCTTTCCAAAACCAATGACACATGAAACAGTCAAATGTTACAACAAATTTTGAAGAGAGCTATGAGAGTTCGTACCAGCGGAGCGGTTTTCGGCCAGCCTGTTTTCCGCTAAAAATCTGCGTAATTTCCCCATCGCATCGCGCATTACCGGAGTGGTGGAAGTGGTAGACACCAGGGACTTAAAAAGCGATCCGCCAAGATTTGTAACATCTTATCAATCAACGTATTCCATTGCCACACAAAGCGATAGCGCATTTCTTTGCAAGTATTATCTTGGATCAATTTGGAGCATTTTGGAGCACTCACAGACACTATTTGGACACCCGTAACAAATGTGAACGTGGATAAATAAGTCCGAGCTCGTTAACATGTGAGTGAATTGTTCAGCTGGTTACAAAGACGAATCAACAGCTGTTTTATTGGGACTCTGTGAGACGAATTCTGCAACTTGGTGACCGAAAGTGCCGCATGACTCGAAGCGGCAATTGGTCAGCAATAGTATCTGATGGGCGCACGGAATATAAAAAGGCCTCGCCATCCGTACAATGGCGACTGCTTTTGAAGAAAAAGAGTGAGTTCAATAGTTTATGGACAGGTTGTGATTAGTACACCCTTGAAAAGGTATTTTACAAGGGACGATACATCGGCGATGCTGATGCCGCCGCTATTGTTGGCGTCCCCATCTTTATCACAGCAACTCACTGAATAATTAGTTCCAATGAATCCGCCGCAATCAAAAAATGTCCAGTGAGACAGTCAGAGTGAATCAATGGAGGTAGTGTTGTTCAACGCTTCGCGATAGGAAATCGGCTCAATCTTGCCTAGCCAGTTCAGCGGACCTGCTGCTTCGACTTCTGAGACACAAAAATATCTCCGGCAACTGGATCAAGATTTGCAATTGATCTTATTCGAGCTATTTGCTGTAAATTTAACGATTGACCTGAAGCAAGGAGAAGCGATCCACTCATCGTATAGATGTCATGGGCGAGCTTCATATTTGGCGCCAGATCGGAAAGTCCGACTCGTACGACATCCTGCCCTACTGATCGGTTGATGATTTCCTGAATATAATCAAGAACCCTCTGTACGAGGGCAGAGGGAAACTTTGACCCGGATAATTCAGCGAGGTTCTCACACGCGTATTGGTAAGCGAGTTGCTGATTGTTGGCGTGGTGACGAATGAGATGATCATACTCGTCGACGATCCCGATGATGTAGCTTTCAAACGGAACATCGTCTCCCTTCAATTTTTCCGGAAATCCAGATCCGTCAAGCCGTTCATGGTGGGCATATATAATCTCACCGATTCGTGCATAAGAAGGTATAGATTTGCAGAACTCCCGTGCGAGCGCAGGATGGGTTCGGTACAAAAGAGTCTCTTCTCTATTAAGGTCTTTGGGAGATTTGTCTATCAAACAGTTGGGAAGGTTAAGCTTGCCGCCATCATGTAAGAGCGCCGCAATCTCTAACTCCCTAAGCTCTCTTGACTTGAATCCCATTGCTTTACCTATGTCGATGGCGTACTCGGCAACACGATGACAGTGGCTACCAAGTTCCGGGCGAGATAGTCTGAGGAGCACAGACAAGGCCTTGGTTGAACCATATAGTGAGTCTTCCAGATTCTGGCTCGCTGATCTGGCAGTGTGGAGTGCATCGGCGAGCTGTTGTGTTCTCAAATTTACTTGAGTTTCAAGGCTGGCATTCATCTGGGCAAGTTTCGCATTCTGTTCTTTAGTCGTAGCCAAAAGTTTCACGTTTTCCGAACGGAGGCGTTGGAACTCGACTGCCTGCTGTACAGCCCGAACCAGTTCTTCGTCATTCCACGGCTTTTGGAAAAAACGATAGACTTCTCCGTCGTTGACAGCCTTTTGCATGGCTGCCATATCGGCCTGTCCCGTAATCATCATAGTGACAATTCCGGGGCGTTTTTCTTTGACACGAGCAAGAAATTCAACGCCAGTCATTTGTGGCATTCGGTGATCGGAGACAAGTACAACCACGTCTTGCGCGGTCAGAATCTGGAGGGCTTCCATTGGGGAAGAGGCAAAATGGCAGTCCATATCAGTCTCGTTGTGGAAAAGCCGTCGCAAAGCATTGAGAATGGATACTTCGTCATCGACAAAGAGGATGCATGCCCGGTTCCGGTTTGGCTGTGAGTCTGTGTTCATACGTTCTCCAACGAGTGCAGTTGAGTGACAAAGGGGATAGGCAGCAACGTCGATGGATATTCGAGCTCAATCTGAACTGCCTGAGGCATATCAACTCTTTCCTTCTGTTATAGCTTCAGCAGTGGCAGTTGACGCTCCAGATTCGATCTCGTATTCCGGATGATCCGGTAAAGACTTAAAAAGATCAGGATGACGGTTTGTCAGGTACCTAATCAATCGATCTTTTTCGGCCAGATCGCTCTTTAGGCGATCGATGTCTTCTTGGAGACCGTATTGGGCGAGCGCGATGTGGACGGTTGCCTTCAGGTCGGCATCGGTCCAGGGCTTAAGTACAAAGCGGAAGACTTCGCTTTCGTTTACAGCCTTCAAAACAGCCTCTAAGTCGGAATGCCCTGACAAGATGATCCGAATCATATCAGGAAAAATGTCTCTTGCTCTCCTGACTAATTCTACACCTTGCATGCCGGGCATTAAGTTGTCGGTTACGAGCACTTGAACCTTTTTATTCCGCATTATTTCAAGCGCCTCATCGCCGCTGGAGGCGGTGAGAATATTGATGTGGTCTCCGTGAAAGAGCCGCACGAGCGCACGCAAAATGTTTGGTTCATCGTCTACGAACAAGACAGTGTACTTGGTCATATCACAACTCCTCTCGTCTTCTCAGGATGCGCCGGGCGTTGACTGAGCTTCCACGCCATTCAACGGCAATAGTATCACAAACTCTTTGCCCTCGCCAGGTTCACTCTTCACGGTGATGGATCCGCCGTGGCGCTCTACGATCCCATACGATATGCTCAGGCCCATTCCGGTTCCCTTGCCAGGTGGCTTCGTGGTAAAAAACGGGTCGAATACCCGAGACAGATGCTTCTCCGGAATGCCTTCGCCGTCGTCTTTGATCGCGACACATAGGATATTTGTCTCACAGGTAGTTCGAATCGTTAGTGTGCCGTGTTTAGCAACCGCTTGGGCGGCGTTCACAAACATGTTCGTAAACACCTGAACCAATTGGCCGGGAAAGCAGAGAAACTCCGGCAGCTCGGAAAACTGCTTTTGAATATCAAGCTTCGTCTTGGTTTCGTTGCGAACCAGATTTAGCGCGTCCTCTATGAGCGCGTTGAGGTTGCTGAGCTGTGGGCTGTCGCTTTCGACCCGAGCAAATGTCTTGAGGTCCCTCACAATCTTGGACACTCGCCCCAGGCCGTCAAGAGTCTCGGCAACCAAGGGCTTGAGGTCTCCGACGATGTACGCCATGTCAAGCGACGTTCTAAGTTCATTCAATTCGGCTTGCATTGCCTCCGACAGCGCCGGATCTTTCGAGTTGTTTTCCAGTGCGTGCAGATATTTCGTAATCGCGTCGACATAGCCGGCCAGCGTATTGCAGTTACTGGTTACAAACCCCAGCGGGTTGTTGATCTCATGAGCGATACCGGCTGCAAGCTCCCCAATCGAGGCCAATTTGGCAGACTGCAGAAGCCGCTTCTGCAATATGTCTTTGTCCGTCACATCGTGTATGACTAACACTGCCGCGTTTATAGTCTGTCGACGCCACACGGGGTAGGAGACTATGCTAAGCAGGCGTTCGGTAAGTGGATTTCGGAAATTCGTTTCCAGTAACTGTCCGCTGGTAATGACGGTTGTACAAAGATCCATGACATCCTGCGAGCATTCGGCAGGAAGCAAGTCGATTAGGGGAACTCCGAGGTAGGTTTTAGTAGACTGTAGCTTTAACTGCAGGAGATTCGTTGCCACTTCGTTTAGCAGATAGGTTTGCAATTGGTCGTCAACGGCGATCAGGCCAAAGGTGGCATTTCCGATAATACCCTGAATCAGCTCCTGTTCTGACACAAGGCGTTCGGTGCGAAACTCAAGTTCCTTCTCTTGTTCTTTTACCTCGTCAGCCAGGTTGACCAGTGTCTGATGATGAGTAGCTTCTTCGCAGTATTCTTGAAAAGCCCTCTCGACAAGTTCTCTGAACTGAACTATCGAAAACGGTTTCTCCATGTAACCGAAGGGTTGTAGCGTCATTGCCCGCGAGATTACTTGGAGTTCCGCTTGAGCGGTTATGAAAATGATCCGCGGACAGTCCCCTCGATTTTGGAGCGATTCTGCCAACTCCACTCCGGACATGCCGGGCATTCGAATGTCCGTTACAACCAGACTGATTGTGCCGATATCCGGCCGTTCCAGCGCCTCCTGTGCGCTGAGAGAATAGTCACAGGTGAAACCTTCCTGTTTGAGTACTTCCGAAAGCAAGACTGCATTTGTCGCCTCATCGTCTACGACTAAGACGGCAAATGAATTGCGCAACTTCACGGACGTTGCGAGGTCGGCGGTTCGCTCGAGTATCGAAGATTCGTTGTTCATAGTCTATTTTCACTGGGACTCCCCATGATCCTGTTTTCGGCAAGTAGAGGGGAATTCTTCAGCCGCCCGACAAGCTTGGCCGAAAGTAAAAAAAACTGAAAAATTGGCCGAAATTACTCTAAGCCGGACTTCTCACTCGACAATTCCATGAAGTTCAAATTCGACGGATATCAGTCTTCTTTACTCGGGTTTCGGGAGTTGGCATCCAGCACCGGCTGATTCTGCTGACCCATCGGCGGTCAGAAGTGTGTTGCCCCCTTCCGACGAATCCCTTTGAGTTAAACTTTGCTAAATATTTGACGACACATTATACAAGGAGGGCTGGAGCAGGTATTTCTTGCCCCCATTTTTGGTGGAGCGAAATTAGTGAATAAACAAAATAATATTCCCCAGTTGGCATTGGGGACTGCGAAGATACCGGCCTCCCTCACGTTGCCTCGCATGGCGGTCGTTCTCATTCGGGTATGCGGGGCCTTGGTCATCGGCATTGCCCTTCTGGCTATCATAGGATGGTTGAACCGAATCAGCTGGTTGGCCAGTTTTGGAACGAATCTGTTTCCAATGGCACCAAGCACAACCATCTCATTCTTGGCATACGGTGGTTCACTCATTCTTCTCGCCTCGTCGCATAACAGACAACTCAGGTATTTCATAATCCTGATGAGCATCGGTCTTGTGCCGGTATTGACGCGCCTAATCGAATTCACGATAAACGTTGATCTTGGATTTATAGAACTGGAACTACCGCCGGTTCAGAATTCGTTCAGTTTGGCTCCGACCGGCCGAATGGCTTTTCCAACCGCGATCAGCTTTGTCTTTACTGCCTGTGCAATGGTGGCGGCGCTATTTGCACCGTCAAAGAAACCCATTCGATACATGGCGATAGGGATATCGGCCGCTGTCATGGTGGTGGGGCTAACCTTCTTGCTCGGCTACGCCTATGGGTTGCCCCTGCTACGCAATACTTCATCGATACCAATGGCATTAAATACATCTATTGCGTTTCTTTTGCTCGGAATCGGTTTGAGTGTTCTTGGGATTGGATATGAAATCGCAGATCGGCGTCGAGTTACGGAAGCGTTATCATCTCTCGCAACCATCATTGAATCGTCACAGGATGCAATCATTAGCTTCACCCCCAACGGGATCATCAAGACCTGGAACACCTCAGCTGAACGGATGTATGGATACAATGCCGAGGAAGCGATTGAACAGCCGATCAGCATGCTCTCCTTGCCAGAGAACGTCACTCTCTTACAAACCAATCTAGAGAGTCTCAATCGCGGTGAGTGTGTTGCCTCTTATGAGACAACATTAAAACACAAGACTGGGCGACTGATTGAAGTATCGGCTTCAGCCTTTCCTCTGCACGATGCGCATGGCGGGGTAATCGCTTCTGCGTCGATTCATCGAAATATCACTGACCGCAAGATGGCTGAGATGGCGCTTCACGAGATTGAGGAACGGCATCGGGCCATCCTCCATTCGGCCATGGACGGATTCTGGCTGGTGAACACTCAGGGAAGTCTGATCGACGTCAATGAGGCTTATTGCCGGATGAGCGGATATAGCGCGCAGGAATTGCTGACTATGGGCGTTACCGATCTAGAGTCCGTTGAGACGCGGGTTGACACAGCCGCCCACATTCAAAAGATATTGGCGCAGGGTGAGGATCGCTTTGAATCCCGGCACCGCCGAAAGGATGGGAGTATCTATGACATCGAAGTCAGTGTCCAGTACCGTCCGTTCCAAGGTGGCCAGTTCGTGGCTTTTGTGCGCGACATCACCGAGCGCAAACGGGCGGCGACGGCGTTACAAGATAGCGAGGAGAAGTTTCGCCAGATGGCCGAGAGCTTTGATGATGTCGTCCGGTTATCCGACCCCGGAATCACTAAGATGCTCTTCATCAACTCTGCCTACGAGCGCCTTTGGGGCCGGTCGCGTGAGAGCCTCTACGAATCTCCACAATCTTTCCTCGATCTGATTCATCCGGAAGACAGGGATCGCATTCTGGCGAATCTGGAACAACATGCACAAGGGATTTGGGACGTGGAATACCGGATTGTACGGCCAGATGGCTCAGTCCGCTGGATTCGGGACAAAGGTTTTCCGATCAGAGATGAGCAAGGGGGCATCTGCCGGATGACCTGCATCGCGGCGGATGTTACTGAACGCGTGCAGGCTGCTATGGCTCTCCGGCAAAGTGAGGAAAAAGCCCGAGCTCTCTTCGAGTCCTCGCCGGCCGGCATTGTGGTGGTCGATCATTTGGGTCGCATCGTTCTTGTAAATGCGGCCACTGAAAACCTCTTTGGCTATCGCCGGGAGGAACTACTTGGGCATTCGGTCGAAATTCTGATGCCGATGCAACATCGGAGCAGTCACGTTGACAAGCGCGCGTCCTATAACCGCTCACCCGAGACTCAACAAATGGGCCTTGATAGAGACATCCAGGCCAGAAAAAAGGACGGAACGGAGTTCATGACGGAAATCGGCCTGAGTCCGATTCAGACGGGCGAAGGCAAGTTCACTATGGCCTTCATCGTCGATATCAGCGCCCGCAAGCGGGTGGAAGCGGAACAGGCACTGGACATGGTCCGAACTCAAGCATTGCTTGATTTGCACAAAATAGAATCCTCTCCGCAAGAACAGCTCTTTGACTTTGTACTTGAAGCGAGTTTGAAGATAACACAAAGTGAGCTTTCGTTTATCGGCCTCATAGATGAGGCGGAGTCGGTGATGACCATTCACAATTGGTCGAAGCAGGCGATGGCGCAGTGCGCGATGACTGAAAAGCCGGTGGTCTATCCTCTTCGCGAAGCCGGGTTGTGGGGGGATTGTGTCCGTCAGCGCAAACCGCTGGTGATCAACGACTACGGCGCTCCGCATAAAGATGAAGAAGGGTTTGCCAGAGGGACATGTCCCGATCCGCCGGTTTATGTCTGTGCCTGTATTCGATGGGGAGCGCGTTGTCGCTGTCGCCGCCGTGGCAAACAAAGCAGAACCCTATTTGACTTCCGACATTAATGCCATGACTTCCCTGTTGAACAAACTGTGGATCATCATGCGCCGCAAGGAGTCCGAGGAGGCGGTTCGACGTCTGAACACCGACCTGTTGCGGCACTCCAACGCGCTACAAGCGGTCAACATGGAACTGGAGGCGTTCTCCTATTCCGTCTCGCACGACTTGCGGGCACCCCTGCGGGCTATTGGCGGGTTCAGCCAAATACTGCTTGAAGACCACGTGGCAAAGCTCGATGAAGATGGCAAGGGGTGTCTTGGCCGGATCAGCAGAGCGGCCAATGACATGGGAATACTGATCGACGATATGCTGGCCCTCTCACGAGTCACCCGAAAGGAGTTGGCTCGCGAAGCCGTAGACCTGAGCGCAATTGTCGCAAAGAAAGCAGATGATCTGCACAAATTGCATCCGGAGCGGGAGGTGGAATTCGTTATTGCCGACGGTATGCGGGTCAACGGCGACTCCTCTTTGATGTCCATTGCGCTGGAGAATCTGCTACACAATGCGTGGAAGTACACAAGCAGACACCGAACCGCCAAAATCGAGGTCGGCACCGAAGTGATCGACGGGCAGACCGTCTTTTTTGTTCGAGACGACGGCGCCGGTTTTGATATGAAGTACGCCGAGAAACTCTTCAAACCGTTTCAACGACTGCACGCGGCCGACGAGTTTGAGGGATCTGGAGTCGGGCTTGCCACCGTGCAACGGGTCATCAGTCGCCACGGTGGACGCGTGTGGGCTACTGGCGCCGTTGAAAAGGGCGCTACATTCTATTTCACTTGTGAGCAACCACAGGAGGTATTTGTTCATGCATAGGAAAGTGATTTTACTGGTCGAGGACAATCAGAACGACGTTGACCTGACGCTTCGGGCACTCAAGAAAAACAATGTTGTCAACGAGGTGGTCGTCGCTCGTGACGGAGTTGAGGCTCTCGACTATCTTCTTGGATCGGACGGCACATCAAGCAATGACGGACGCTCCCTTCCGCAAGTCGTTCTGCTCGACCTCAAACTGCCGAAGATAGATGGCTTGGAAGTGATTCGTCGCATGCGGGCGCATGAAAAAACAAGGCTCGTTCCGGTCGTAATTCTGACATCTTCCCGAGAAGAACAGGATATGATATCGGGGTATTTATTAGGAGCCAATAGTTATGTCCGCAAGCCGGTCGATTTCCCGGAATTCGTTGACGCAGTGCGTCAACTTGGCATCTACTGGCTGTTACTAAATGAACTGCCAAAAACTATTCGAGGGGAGCTATGAACTTATGAATAATCTCAGAGTCTTGTTCGTCGATGATTCAGAAAACGATGCATTGTTGCTCAAACAGCTGATTGAGCGGGCTGGATACACCGTCGAATACAAAGTGGTCGCTCAGAGCGAGACGATGGAGCACGCGCTGTTGTCGCGGCCATGGGATGTAATCCTTTGCGACTACAATATGCCGAACTTTACGCTTTGTGAGGCATTGCAGTTGGCCCGCCAGACGGATGTGGATATTCCGTTCATCGTGGTTTCGGGTAGTATCGGCGAAGACCTGGCCGTACAAGCCATGAAGAGCGGCGCACATGATTATGTTATGAAGGACCGGCCGAAACGGCTGGTCGCCGCGATTGAGAGGGAGGTCCATGAAGCAGGGGAGCGCCGCGCCCGCAAAGCGGCCGAAGAAAGGCTACGGGCATCAGAGCGGCTTCGATCCATCGGTGAAGCGTCGGCGTCGGTGCTCCATGATCTCAAGAACCCATTGCAGGTCATTTCTAATTGTGCGGAACTGCTTTCGGTGAAGTACAGCTCTGACCCCACTGGAGCTAAGTTTCTCGGCATAATTGAGGATGAGGTTCAGCGAATGGTGGCCATGACAAAGGAGATTCTGGATTACGCTCGCGGTAACGTTGAATTGGCGCTCGGACAAGTCGATCTGAGTCACTTGCTCCAGGAGTTTGTGGATAAGCATACCTTTCTGCTCGAACGGGACAAGATAGGCTTGGTTTACCGTGAGAACATCGCGCCACTTGCTTCACCAGTCTTCACGCTTGATCGGCAAAAAATTGTGCGAGCCGTGACCAATATTCTGGACAACGCAAAAAGCATTTCTCAAAGTGGCGAAAAAATACGGCTACTTCTGACCGTTACGGAGGAAAGCGCGTTCATTCGCATCGAGGATTCGGGTCCCGGCATCCCGGCTGAAATTCGCGATACGCTCTTTGATCCGTTCGTTACAGTTGGTAAAGCGCATGGTACCGGATTGGGGCTGTGTATCACAAGAAGTATTGTGGAAGCTCACGGCGGAAGGATTTCAGTCGAGTCGGCTATAGGCGAAGGAACTTCATTCACGCTATCGTTTCCCCGAAATTGGACTAAGCCCTCAGTGCAAATAGAACAACAAGTCGCTGAATTAGTTGGTGTCGATTAGCCGTCCACGAACCAATATCCCTACCTGATTATTTGAATTGGAGCGACGATTGTCTCGATCATCTGCATAGGCATAGAGCTCCAGGCAATGTCGACCTCACCGCTTTTACCGTACCCATCGTACTTGTTTTCCCAAATCAGCTCAGTTTTTCGATTTGGAAGCGAGTGTGTCAACACTTGCCATTGCCGCATTTCTTGGTTGCGACTTGGGCGAAAGCCTCATAATCTACCCTGCAGAGGCATGAGATAATATGGCACAGTTTGATATCCAGAGGTCCTAAGACACCATTTGCAGTCACTGCTCCTCTGTTGCGGATTAGTCATGAGCACACGCAAAAGTTCCTCTGGAGATTCCCCCACCTCTGTCATCATTTGTGTCCAAATAGTGTCTACTCCGTGACCTCCACTGACCCAGTGTGAACACAATGACAATCATACAGTTGAGTTGCTGAAAGCGGGGGACACTAGGGACTAATTGTTTCTTGCGGGTTTATTGGAATTCGTGTAAGTTGATGTTGCATCACGCATTGCCGGAGTGGTGGAAGTGGTAGACACCAGGGACTTAAAAAGCGATCGACCTAGATTTGTAACATTCTATCAATCAACGTATTCCATTGTCATATAAAGCGATAGCGCACTTCATTGCAAGTATTATCTTGGATCAATTTGGAGCATTTTGGAGCACTCACAGACACTATTTGGACACCCGTAACAAATTTGAACGTGGATAAAGAAGTCCAAGTGTGCGACTTTTTGTGTGGGCTGCTTGGTTTGATACTAGTGGCGTTTCTCTTGCAGTTGCCGATAACTCTTGACAGATGGTCTCAAAATGAGCACTTTCGGTCTAGAAATGAGAACTACGAAACCTAAAGCAACAAAGTCTAAAGCAATAAAGCCAAAGAGTATTGGTGAACTGCTGTTCCCACGGCTGAGGAGACAGCTCCTTACCGTTCTGTTAATTACACCAGAAAACCGATACTACTTCAGGGAGCTTTCTCGTCTGGTAAAATCTTCTACGGGGTCATTGAAAAGGGAGCTGGTGCTACTTACCGACGCCGGAATTGTTCGGACTGAGACAATGGGAAGGCAACACTACTACCAGGCCGACCTTGACTGCATGATCCATGCTGAACTACGCTCGATCGTGATCAAGACCTTTGGTGTAGTTGGCTCTCTGGCTGAGGCGTTGCGACCACTTGAAACGAACATTCAGCTAGCATGCGTCTACGGATCGATCGCGGCATCCAGTGATACGGGCAAGAGTGATGTCGATCTATTGGTTGTAGGTAATTTGACTTTTCGGAAATTAACCGCTGCTCTGGCTGGGGTTGAGCAAACTCTTGGACGACAGGTCAACGCGGCGCTGTTCTCACTTGATGAGTTCAGTTCAAAGCTTGAGGACAAGAATCATTTCCTCCAAACTATTCTCAATTCCGAAAAACTCTTTGTGATAGGATCACCTGATGACATTGGACGAATGGCTAAAAAATAAGTGGCTGAAACCGCATGCCACTAGCTCCCAAGAAGTCAAAGAGCTTCTGGGAAAAGTAGAGCGTGATCTCGGAGAAGCCGAAAAGCAGGTTATATCAACTGACTGGCGGTTGGCTATAGCATACAACGCATCCCTCGGTTGCGCTACTGTCGCGTTGCGGGTTAGTGGGTACCGGGCCTAGGAAGGAGACGGACATCACTATCGCACAATTGATTCTCTCCGGTACACTCTCAAAATCGATTCAGATTTGATCACTGCACTTCAGGCGATCCGACGCAAGCGTGCCATAATCAGCTACGACGCTGCCGGAACGGCTACCGAAGCCGAAGTAACCGAGGCACTGGAGATTGCCAAGGATCTACGCGGACAACTGCAGCAATGGCTGAAATCGAATTTTCCGCAGTTCCTAAACACCTGATCCCGCGCCTTCGGAACCGATCAACCGTTTTTCGATTGAGGCATCAATGACCCACAACGTGAACGCATAGCACATCCCGTTATCAGCATTATTAATCTCAAAAGAATCGCGAACTACTCGTTCAGAGGTGGACCTGCATTGCCAGTGTGACCGCGAGGATGAGGGCGAGATTGTGGTGATGATCCGAAGATTGGGTGTGCGAAGAAATACAATGGAATTAGCTATCGCGTGATCAACATTCAAAGTGATACAAAATCCGTGGGAAGGTCATCACCAAGTCATCTCTTGACAAGGGTTGACCAATATGAATAGATTTCAGGCAGACATTTAGGCAACGGAAACTCGACAGTGATCAGGTTGACTTAACTGATCTCGAGCGACCAGGTCGAATTCCATTGAATGCAGTGAGCGGAACAATTCAAGATAAAGTAATATCTCCTCTCTATCAAATCTGGCCCGGGTCGACTGAGCAATCTTCTCTGCATGAAATAGGCACGGCACCAACATTTGAAAACGATCTAACAGATCAAGAGGATATTTCCCAGCAAATGGTGGGTCGGTGGGTGAATGTCAGTGGTACGTTTGGTTACTTAAACGATGGTGATTACGATTGGGATGTGGCAGTGTGTGTCCCTCTCCACAGATGGCAACTGGAAGTTCTATCTGCCGAGACCTGCGAACATGCCATCCGCATCGATGACTTCCATATTGCGACAGTCTCACTGAGAGTTTCGGGCATTATATCGACGACGTGCGCCGGTCATTGAGGGGATCTCTGCGGAGGCGAAGCAATGACACGGACTAAAGCGGGCATGGCGGCGAGGTCTGTCTAACATGCGGATTCAGTGCCTCTTGTTCGCGGCGGTCCTCAATTTCAAGAGGCTGGTAACCTCATTGTCGTCTATATTTGGCTATTCGAATGCGCTGAGAACCGCGATGGCCCTCATTTGGCGAACAAAACAAGCAATCTGGCAATATTGTCAGAACGATCGGGCAATTGACGAACCGGTAATGGCATAGGCGAGAAAAAAGAGGTTTTTCAACAAGCCCTAATGGCTAGAGTTCCATCGACTGATTGGATTACCAGTCGGAACAAGGCGAAAGGGCTCTCCTGTTTTTTTCGTCGAAATCGCCACAATCTCGAACTACGTCAATCACGAATACAGGTTAAGCCTCTTTAGGTCGAGACTGTTTTCCGAAAAGTGAGAAAAGCCGCCACTCAAGGCCAAACTAATAGTATAAGCGGAGCGTGTTTTGGACGCCTGTGGTATGCTGGGGCGATTTGATTTGAACGCCCAATTTCGCCAGGAACAAAAACAAATAGACGTTGTTTAATCCGGAGTAACACAAGGCGCCGACGAAAAGGGTCTTCAGAAATGAGCATATGCATTAGAATTCGAGCGAACAACGCTACGGAACAACAAGAAAGGTAACCTATGAAGAGCAGAGTACTTGCGGTTTTCCTGGGAATTTTTATTGCCACGCAGGTGTCGGCGCAGGAGCATCCGGAACACCCGAAAAAACAAACCACGCAAGCCACCACCAGTAAAGCCACACCAGCCAGTGCCGTCGAGGCAACTCTCGTGGGAGAGAATTTCTGCGTTGGCTGTTCGCTCAAGAAGGCAAGTGGAGCCGCGGCGCAGTGCGAAACCTACGGACACAGACACGCCCTGAAAGTTTCTGCGGCAACTGTGGAAGGAAAAGACGTCGCGGAAATGAAAGGGTGGGTTCTACACTATCTTGATACTGACGATGCACAGTCGTACATCAAGGAGCATCACGGTGAAACTGTGACTATCAAGGGCAAAATCTACGCCGAAGCGCGCGTGTTTGAAGTGAGTAAACAAACGGAAGCTAAGAAGTCTGAGCATCCGAAATGAGTTGAACACCCGAAACCCCCGAGTAAGTGATCTTTCTCGCACACTTCGGCCTCAGAGTCAGGAAGGAGCTGAACACTGAAACGAGCGATTTTTGTTCTGTTGCTGGGAATGGCGGTTGGGACCGATGCCGCCAACGATCCTCAGGAGCAAAACGTGAGCATCGAGCAAATAGCCGTTGCGATTGAAGGGCACATTGCCGAAAAATCTGCCGCCGACAGTGGGTATTATCGCCTGACTCATCTTGGGACGGAGTTGAAGCTCAAGTTGGTGAGAATCCACATGGAGTATCTCGCCGACCTTGGCGGCGGACTTCAGTTTGCCTGTGTAGATTTGGTTGGAACCGATGGACCAGTCTATGATGTCGACTTCTTTCTAAGTGGTAACCCAGGGAATATGACCGTGACGGAGGTGACTGTGCACAAGGTCAACGGCCAGCCACTATATGCGTGGGAACAGAATGCGGGCGGCACGTGG
>ERZ1292633.2143-Hain-H41-02um-R1-2143-length-20490-cov-6_pt1 | contig 20490 bp, 26 predicted proteins | sample MGYA00564406_ERZ1292633 | MGnify/ENA primary metagenome ERZ1292633 (study PRJEB36523, sample SAMEA6512639) | groundwater metagenome | collected 2019-01-08 | study: AquaDiva: Metagenomics assemblies of 32 groundwater samples
GGTTAGAGCGTCGGCCTGTCACGCCGAAGGTCGCGGGTTCGAGTCCCGTCACTCGCGCCATTTTCTGGCATTTTGCTCAGATATCGTTGCGAAATTTGCCGGTTTCGATCCACCGCAGCAGCGGTTTGAGTGGAATTATCCAGCATGTCCCCAAGATTACGTAAACTCCGGCCTGCACTGCCCAATGCAGTGCGGCGATTGTCGAAGATAGGGTTCCTGCCAGCACGGCGACGCCGGTGATCAGGGCCAACATCACGAAAATGCCAAAAGGTTTGCGCCAGCTTGGTTCCATCAAAACCCTATCCGCGAATGTGCGGACTTAATCCACTCTTTTTCGGTCAACACCCCGTCAAGCGGGATATCCCAGGGTTCGATCGGAATGGATAATGACTCTTGGCATGACCAGGCAAGTCCAATCCGTAATGCATTGGGAAATAACATAAAAATACGATCATAATGCCCCGCGCCCTGGCCAAGACGGTTCATATCGCGGTCAAAGCCGACGAGCGGTGCCAATATTATATCGGGGGAGGCATCGGGGGTGTCGGCTGCGGGTTGGAGGAAATCAAAGGGTGATTTTACTAGCCTGTCGCAAGGCCGCCATTGCCGAAAGCGCATTGCCTCGCCGCGTGCGCCGATAAACGGCAGCGCCAATATGGCATGATGTGACTTTGCCGTCGCCAAGACCGTGTCCGCACTGACTTCAGAGCCAGTTTTCTGATAGCCTGCAACGGTGAGTCCCGGCGTGAAAAGTATATTCAGAATATGGGCTCGTAGATCAAATACATCTTGTATATTTTGTTGTTTAACAAACTCTTGGCGAATATTTCTAATATCATGCCTTAATTGAATTTTGGCTCTCATAGCGCGATCATCCGCGCTTGGTTGGTGGAACCGCCATGGCCGTTTGCTGGAATATCCTCTGACGCCGTAAACGTCAGGTGGGAACCAGATAAGACGAACCAAGATTCGCCCAGGGCCAGCCCCCTAGGATGTATAATCGCCTCAGGGATGTTCATAAGCGCGCACCGGGCAGTATCCACCGCTGCTACATATAGGCGGGCTGATGCGTTTTCTCAAGCTTCGCTGCAATCGCTTCAACTCGTTCGGCAAGTGCTTCAATCGCAGCGGTTTCGACACCGCTTTCGGCTACAGGTGCAGGCGGAGCGGCTTTGGCTGCTTCAAGCAATTCATCGGCCAGCAGAAGCGAGGCGAGCAATAATTGCCGGATTTCGCCAAGATCGCCAACAGCGGATCGCGCTTCGGTCACTTTGGCATCAACAATGCTCGCAATTTTGTTAAGATGCGGCTCTTCGCCATCACGGCATGAGACGAGATATGTATGGCCACCGATTGAGAGCGTGACTTCAGCCATATCTAATCCTGAATTTTTTCGGATTGCGCGATGATCTGGTCAATATCGCCGAGTGTGACCTGCAATTCCTGCCGCAACCCGGCGTGACGTTGTTCAAGTTGCGCGCGCGAAAGGCTTGCGTCGCCGCTGCGTTGAGAAGCAATCGCAGCACTTTCAATACGGACAAGTGCCCGCTCGATTCTGGAAATCGCCCCTGCTGCACGTTCATTAACCATATTTATTCGCATAGCATATGTTTTTATTACGGCAAGTCTCCGCTGCTATTGTCCTTGCGTATCGGTTGACGCCGTGGCTTGTCCGCGACAAAGAGCAGGCGCGTTGTGGCCAGCGAATCAGGCTGCAGATTATCCGAAAAAGGGGTCGGAATGACAGTTGCGCTTGATCAGCTCGCCAATGCAATACGCGCGCTTTCGATGGATGCGGTGCAGGCGGCCAATTCAGGGCATCCCGGTATGCCGATGGGCATGGCTGATGTTGCGACCGTTTTATATACGCGTTTCCTGAAATTTGATGCCAAGCGGCCCAAATGGGCGGATCGGGATCGTTTTGTGCTTTCGGCAGGGCACGGCTCAATGCTTGCCTATGCCACACTATATTTAAGCGGATATGCGCGGCCAACGATTGAAGACATCCGCAACTTCCGCAAATTGCATAGCCCGTGCGCCGGGCACCCCGAGAATTTTGAACTTGAAGGCGTCGAAACGACGACGGGGCCGCTGGGGCAGGGGCTTGCTACCGCAGTCGGCATGGCAATTGCCGAGCGCCATCTGAATGCCGTTTTTGGCGACGCGCTGGTCGATCATCGGACATGGGTTGTCGCGGGCGATGGCTGTCTGATGGAGGGGATCAACCATGAGGCGATCGGGCTGGCGGGGCATTTGGGGCTTGGGCGACTGGTTGTGCTGTGGGATGATAACCGGATTACGATTGACGGTGCGGTCGATTTATCCTCGTCAGAAGATATCAAAGCCCGCTATTTGGCGACGGGCTGGCACGTTGAAAGCTGTGATGGCCATGATTTTGCCGATATCGCGCGCGCAATCGAAGCTGCTATTGCCGATAACCGCCCTTCGCTGATTGCCTGCCGGACGATCATCGGCAAGGGCGCGCCCAATAAACAGGGGACATCGGCCACCCATGGCTCGGCGCTTGGCGCAGATGAAGTTGCTGCCGCACGCGATGCACTCGGCTGGCACCATGCGCCGTTTGAAATTCCAGCTGATATTGCGGCAGAATGGGCCAAATCTGCCGCGCGCGGACAGGCGGTAAGTGCGGCATGGGACGCACGGCTTGCTGCTGATCCGAACGCTCTCGAGTTCACACGGCGTATGAACGGTGATTTGCCTGAAAACACATCGGAAATGGGGGCTTATTTTGACAGCTTGACGTTGAATCAGCCCAAGGTTGCTACGCGCAAAGCCTCAGAAATGGCGCTTGAGGTGTTGACGTCCGCGTTCGCCGAGATGATCGGCGGCTCGGCCGACCTGACAGGTTCAAACAATACCAAAACAAAATCTACTAACTCTCTGACCAAGAATGATTATTCCGGCCGATACGTCAATTATGGTATCCGTGAATTCGGCATGGCGGCGGCGATGAACGGAATGGCGCTGCATGGCGGTATTATCCCTTATGGCGGCACATTCCTGGTGTTCAGCGATTATTGCCGCGCGGCGATCCGGCTTTCGGCGCTGCAACGTGTCCGGGTGATTTACGTGATGACGCATGACAGCATCGGGCTTGGCGAAGATGGCCCGACACATCAGCCAATCGAGCATGTGATGAGCCTGCGGATGATCCCGAACCTGCATGTTTTCCGCCCCGCCGATGCGATTGAAACCGCCGAATGTTGGGCGCTGGCAATCAAAATCACGACTGGCCCCTCGTTGCTCGCGCTTTCGCGGCAGAATTTGCCTTCGGTGCGCAGCGATTCGTCGATGAAATCTGCGCGCGGGGCCTATCGGCTTCGCGGCGCGGCGGCGGTGCGCAAGGTTGTACTGCTGGCGACAGGATCAGAGGTTGAAATCGCGCTTGGTGTCGCAGATTCGCTCGAAAGCCAAGGGATTGGTGCAGACGTTGTTTCAATGCCCTGCTGGGAATTGTTTGACGCGCAGGGCGCAGCCTACCGCGCCGATATCCTCCCGCGTGATACGCTGATGGTGTCGATTGAGGCGGGCGTGACGATGGGGTGGGAGCGTTACACCGGGCTTGATGGCCTGAATATTGGTATCAACAGCTTTGGTGCGTCAGCCCCGATAGAGGCGCTTTACCCATATTTTGGCCTGTCGGTTGAAAAAATTGTTTCACAAATCACTGCAAAATTAACAGCTTAAAAGGAGTTATTACCATCATGACGAAAGTTGCGATCAATGGATTTGGCCGGATCGGTCGTTTGGTGGCGCGCGCGATTCTTGAGCGGCCCGATTGCGGGCTAGAGCTTGTTGCGATCAATGATCTTGCCGACGCCAAATCAAATGCAATGCTCTTCAAGCGTGACAGTGTTCACGGCGCGTTTCCGGGTACGGTTGAAGCTGACGGCAATGATATCATCGTCAACGGCAAGCGTATCCATGTAACCGCAGAGCGCGATCCGGCAAATCTGCCGCACGCTGCCAATGCGGTTGACATCGCGCTCGAATGCACCGGCTTCTTTACCGATGCTGAGTCCGCAGGCAAGCATTTGACCGCCGGCGCAAAGCGTGTGCTGATCTCGGCTCCCGCCAAAGGCGCGCATTTGACGGTGGTGTACGGCGTCAATCATGACAAGCTGACTGCGCAGCATATGATTGTCTCGAACGCGAGTTGCACAACCAACTGCTTGGCACCCGTCGCTAAGGTGCTGAATGACGCCATCGGCATCGAGCGCGGGCTGATGACAACGATCCATGCCTATACCAATGACCAGAAGATCCTTGATCAGATCCATCCCGATATGCGGCGCGCACGCGCGGCGGGCATGTCAATCATCCCCACAACAACGGGCGCTGCGCGCGCGGTTGGCGAGGTTCTCCCTGAACTCAAGGGCAAGCTTGATGGTTCGGCGGTACGCGTGCCCACGCCCAACGTCAGCCTGGTTGATCTGACCTTCACGCCGTCACGCGATACGACCAGAGATGAGGTCAATGCGATCCTCAAGGCCGCGTCGGAAACCGGCCCATTGGCGGGCATTCTCGATTTTACCGATGAGCCACTGGTTTCGATTGATCTCAATCATGCGCCTGCCAGCTCAACCGTTGACAGCCTCGAAACCGCAGTGATCGATGGAAAGCTTGTCCGTGTGGTAAGCTGGTATGATAATGAATGGGGTTTCTCGAACCGTATGGTTGATACCGCATGCGCAATGGCAAAGCTGATTTGATATCATGACGTCATTCAAAACTTTGGATGATATGCCTGAAATCAAAGGCTTACGCATTCTTGTTCGTGAAGATTTGAATGTCCCGATGCGCGACGGGGTGGTGAGCGACGACACGCGTCTGCGCGCCACTGCCGAGACATTGTCTGAACTGGCTGACCGGGGTGCAAAGGTGTTTGTTCTCGCCCATTTCGGACGGCCAAAGGGCAAGCCTGATCCATCAATGTCGCTAAGGCAGGTTGTGCCTGCATTGGCGCAAGTGCTCGGCCGCGATGTTGGCTTTCTTGATGGTTGTGCGGGGCAGGCGATTGCGGACGAAGGGCATAAGATGGCCAACGGGTCGATCACAGTGCTTGAAAATACCCGTTTTCACGCTGGTGAAGAATCCAATGATCCTGCCTTCATCACACAGATGGCGCAATTGGGTGATCTCTACGTCAATGATGCTTTTTCCGCCGCGCACCGGGCGCATGTGTCGACTGAAGGGCTGGCACATCAAATGCCTGCTTATGCCGGACGCGCGATGGAGGCTGAGCTTGTTGCGCTCGAAAAAGCACTCGGCAATCCTGAAAAGCCTGTCGCGGCCGTGGTTGGCGGGGCGAAGGTTTCAAGTAAACTTGATGTGCTGAGCCATTTGGTGGCCAAGGTTGATCATCTGATTATCGGCGGCGGAATGGCGAACACGTTTCTCGCGGCGCGCGGCGTGAATGTCGGCAAATCGCTGTGCGAGCATGATCTGGCGGCGACGGCGGAAGCGATCCTTGATGCGGCGGACGCGGCAGGCTGCACCGTCCATTTGCCTTATGATGTTGTTGTTGCAAAGGAATTCCGCTCCAATCCGCCTACGCGCACGGTCAACGTCCATGAGGTTGCGGTGGATGAGATGATCCTTGATGTTGGCCCGGCGGCGGTTGAATCGCTCGGCGATGTTCTCAAAAACTGCCGTACATTGGTGTGGAATGGGCCAATGGGCGCATTTGAAACGCCACCATTTGATGAGGCGACCGTCACACTTGCAAAAATGGCGGCGGCACTCACACTTGAAGGCTCATTGGTATCTGTGGCGGGCGGCGGCGATACTGTTGCTGCGCTCAACCATGCCGGTGTTGCCGGTAATTTCACATTTGTATCAACAGCAGGTGGTGCCTTCCTTGAATGGATGGAAGGGCGTGAATTGCCCGGCGTCGCCGCGCTTCATATTTAGTAAAGGGAAGACAGTATGACTTTTACCCCAACCGTTCGCGAAATTCTTTCAAAATATGAAAGCGATAGCCCCGGCACAAAAACGAACCTCGCGCGCATTTTGACGCACGGCAGGCTCGGCGGCACCGGAAAAATGATAATCCTGCCGGTGGATCAGGGTTTTGAGCATGGCCCCGCGCGCAGTTTTGCGATCAATGAGCCTGCCTATGACCCCCATTATCATTACCAGATGGCGATTGATGCCGGGCTCAATGCTTATGCCGCGCCGCTTGGGATGCTTGAGGCGGGCGCAGATACATTTGCCGGCCAAATTCCGACGATCCTGAAGCTCAACAGCTCGAATAGCTGGGCCGGTGCTGTCAATCAGGCGGTGACGGGTTCGGTTGATGATGCGCTGCGGCTCGGTTGCTCAGCGATCGGCTTCACAATTTATCCCGGTGCCGACGATGTGTTCGACATGATGGAAGAATTCCGTGAACTGGCGCTTGAGGCGAAATCGGTCGGCCTTGCGACGGTGCTGTGGTCTTATCCACGCGGCGGCACGCTTTCAAAAGCGGGCGAGCTGGCGCTTGATGTCGGCGCTTATGCCGCGCACATGGCGGCACTACTCGGCGCACATATCATTAAGGTGAAATTGCCAAGCGATCACATCGAACAGAAAGATGCGCAAAAGGCATATGAGGGCTTCGACGCGACCACTCAGGCAAAGCGTGTATCCCATGTGGTTAAAAGCTGCTTTAACGGACGGCGGCTTGTTGTATTCTCGGGTGGTGCCGCCAAGGGTGCCGATGCAGTCTATCAGGATGCACGCGACATTCGTGACGGCGGTGGCAATGGCTCGATCATCGGCCGCAACACATTCCAGCGCCCACGCGATGAGGCGCTTGCCATGCTTGATAAGCTTGTGCGGATTTACAAGGGCGAGGAAGCATGAGTAACGATCCGCTTCCGTTACAAGAAGCGGATTTGCCCCCACTCGGGGCTGATTTTGCCGAGCGGTTCGAACGCGAAAAGCGTCCGCCTTGCCAGCTTTACCTGATTTCGCCGCCCGCGATTGATGTTATATTCGGTGACGCGCTCAAATCTGCGCTTTCGGCTGGCGGCGTTGCGGCGTTTCAGCTTCGCCTCAAAGGGCTCGATGACGATATAGTCGCACGCGCGGCGGAGCCTTTGCAGCGTATCTGCGCTGATTATGAAACCGCTTTTATCATCAATGACAGCATGATGCTTGCCAAACGGCTTGGCGCGGACGGCGTTCATCTTGGTCAGGGTGACGGCGATCCCCGTGCGGCGCGCACGCTGCTTGGCCGCGATGCACAGATCGGGGTTACGTGCCACAATGATCGCCATCTGGCGATGGAGGCAGGCGAAGCCGGGGCAGATTATGTTGCGTTCGGCGCATTTTACCCCACACAAACCAAAGAAGTTTGCTATCTTGCGGAGCCGTCGATCCTGTCGTGGTGGATCACATTGTTTGGCACGCCGTGCGTAGCGATTGGCGGGATCACGCCTGCCAACGCGCGGCCTCTGATCGAGGCCGGTGCTGATTTTATCGCTGTAAGTGCGGCGGTATGGAATGATCCTGGCGGTGCAGACGCCGCAATCGCAAAATTTGCAGCAGTCTTACCCTGATTTCAGAACGGGGTTGAAAACAGCGCGGCGAAAATGCTTGGATCACTTATGTCGCACGGGGCGGGTGCGGGATCGGGCCGGGGCTTGCGGTGGATGTAGCCAAAACAGCCCACTGCAGGCGTCATGCGCCGGGCCGGGGCCGCTTGCGTTGCTGGACGTTCTCTTAACTCAACCATGTTTGTTTCCGAGTCTCTCTTTGTCATAGCCGCGTTATTGCGGCTTTCTATGACAGTATGATGCACCCACAGATCATCGCGGGATTGCATGTTTGGTAGAAAATTGAACTGATTCGACATGTTTTGCATTTTTAATATGATTAGCTCGGCCTGCCGGAACCGCGATTGCTTGCCCCGGCGGGATTCGGGCGCTAGACGCTCCTCCGGCTCTTTCCATCTCAAATCAGGTTGGCACTCATGAAAATCAACGCGGTCGAAATTCGTCCCGGCAACATCATTGAATATGAAGGCGGCATTTGGCGCGCGGTCAAGATTCAGCATACCCAGCCCGGCAAGGGCGGCGCGTATATGCAGGTCGAAATGAAAAACCTGATTGATGGGCGTAAGAATAACGTCCGTTTCCGTTCAGCCGAAACGCTTGAAAAGGTTCGGCTTGAAACCACCGATTTCCAGTTCCTCTTTGCCGAAGGCGATACACTGACCTTTATGGACAAGGTGACATATGAACAAACCACGCTTGATGCGGGCATCCTCGGCGATGCGGCGGCCTTCCTTCAGGATGGGATGGATGTGGTGATGGAGCTTTGGGAAGAACGGCCGATTTCGGTGCAATTGCCCGACACCATCGAAGCGCTGATTGTTGAGGCTGACGCTGTGGTGAAAGGGCAGACAGCTTCGTCATCCTATAAGCCGGCGGTTCTCGAAAACGGCGTCCGCATCATGGTGCCGCCGCATATTGGCGCGGGCACGCGGATTGTGGTTGATGTGTACGCGCAGGAATATGTGAAACGGGCGGATTAAATCTGATGGTATCCCACTCAGGCCTTCTCACCGTTATGGACCGTGCTGCGCGCAAGGCAGGCAGCAAGCTGCGGCGTGATTTTAACGAGGTCACGCATTTGCAGGTCAGCCGTAAAGGCCCGGCCGATTTCGTGACCAAAGCCGATCAGGCGTCCGAACGTACGCTTTATGAAGAGCTTGGCCATGCCCGCCCCGATTGGGGGTTCCTGATGGAAGAGGGCGGCGAAATTGAGGGTGATCCGGGCAAGCCGCGTTGGATTATCGATCCACTCGATGGCACCTCGAATTTCCTCCACGGCATCCCCCATTTCGCGATTTCAATCGCGGTGGAAACCCCCCTTGCAGGCGGTGGCACCGAGATCACCTCGGCACTCGTGTATCAACCGCTGACCGATGAAAGCTTCTGGGCCGAAAAGGGCCGGGGTGCCTGGGTGCAAAGCCAGCGCTTGCGCGTGTCGGCGCGGCGGGATTTATCCGAGGCGCTGATCGCGACAGGGATTCCGTTCATGGGCCATGGTAATTTTGCCCAGTGGAGCCGTATTTTCGGTGCAGTTGCCCCCGAAGTGGCGGGAATTCGCCGGTTTGGCGCGGCTTCGCTTGATCTGGCCTGGCTTGCAGCAGGACGGTTTGATGGATTTTGGGAGGCTGATCTTGCGCCGTGGGACGTGGCGGCGGGAATATTGCTCGTGCGTGAAGCCGGGGGCTTTGTGACCGATTTTCGCGGCGGTGACCGCGCGATGGAGCGGAGCGAGTTTCTTGCAGGCAATGACGTGCTCCATTCCAAATTGCATAAACTGGTTGCGGGGGCTTTGCGCTAAATACCGTGGCATAGCGGCGCTAAAAAGCGCGGTTCTAGCCTTGCGAAGCGAGGGATGCTGTCCTAAAGCGCGGTTGGAATTGGGGCGTTCTGCCTCTGCTGAGGGAGTCGCGTCACCATGGCCGCATCTGCTGCCGGATATTTGCCCATCCTGCTGTTTATCGGGATCGCGCTGATTCTATCTAGCCTGTTTGTCTTCGCGCCGATGGCAGTTTCGCGGTTAACGGGTACGCACAAACCCACGCCCGAAAAACTCGCTGAATATGAGTGTGGCTTTCCGGCATTTGAGGGCAGTCGTGCGCAATTTGATGTGCGCTTCTATCTCGTCGCGATTCTCTTCATCATTTTTGATCTGGAAGCCGCGTTCCTGTTTCCCTGGGCGGTCAGCCTTGGTGAAATCGGCTGGGCCGGCTGGAGCGCGATGATGATTTTCCTCGCTGAACTGGTGATCGGCTATATCTATGTCTGGAAAAAGGGAGCGCTCGAATGGGAGTAAAACCTGCCATCGCTGACGCGCAGGTTTTGCCCGACGCGAGCTTTTTTAACGGCCTCAATGACGAGATTTCAAACAAAGGCGTCGTCATGTCCTCAACCGAGGAGCTGCTCCAATGGGCGCGCACAGGTTCGCTCTGGCCGCTGACATTCGGGCTCGCTTGCTGCGGGGTCGAGATGATCCACGGTTATATGCCGCGTTATGATTTTGAACGCTTCGGTATCGCCCCGCGCGCCAGTCCGCGCCAGTCCGACGTGATGATCGTTGCGGGCACGCTGTGCAACAAGATGGCACCCGCACTGCGCAAGCTCTATGACCAGATGAGCAATCCCAAATATGTGATCTCGATGGGCAGTTGCGCCAATGGCGGCGGCTATTATCACTATAGCTACAGCGTTGTGCGCGGGTGTGACCGGATCGTCCCCGTTGACATCTATATCCCCGGTTGTCCGCCGACCGCCGAGGCGCTGCTTTACGGGATCATGCAGTTGCAGCGCAAAATCCGCCGCGTCGGAACGGTCGAACGGTGAGCCATTCTGCCCCCAGATATGCCGCCGATGCGGGTGAGGTTGAAGCGATTACGAAGGCGCTCGGCAAGGATATGCTTGCGCTTGATCACGCCAATGGCGAAATCGTGGTGCATGTGAAGCGCGGTGAACTGCTTGATTGCATGATGCAACTCCGCGACACATGCGATTACCAGCAGTTGATGGAAATTGCAGGCGTTGATTGGCCCGATCGCGATCCGCGCTTTGAAATCGTCTATTGCTTGCTAAGTTTAACCAAAAACAATCGTATTCGCGTACATGTTGAAACCAATGAGGATCAGCCGGTGCCGAGTGTGACGGGCATCTGGCCGGTCGCAGGCTGGCTCGAACGCGAAGTGTTTGATATGTACGGCGTGCTTTTTGAAGGTAATACCGATCTCCGCCGCATCCTGACTGACTATGGCTTCACTGGCCATCCGCAGCGCAAGGATTTTCCGCTGACTGGCTATGTCGAGCTGCGCTATTCTGAAGAGCATAAGCGGGTGATGTATGAGCCTGTCACGCTTGCGCAGGATTTTCGCTCATTTGATTTCATGAGCCCGTGGGAAGGGGCTGACTATATTCTTCCCGGCGATGAGAAAGGCGCGCAAAAATGAGCCTTACCAAGGAAATCGCGCCCACCACCGGCGATCAGGTGATCGAGAATTACACGATCAACTTCGGCCCGCAGCATCCAAGCGCGCACGGCGTTCTCCGCCTTGTGATGGAGCTTGACGGTGAGATTGTTGAGCGGCTTGATCCGCATATCGGCCTGCTCCACCGGGGCACAGAGAAGCTGATTGAGCATAAGACCTACTTGCAGGCGCTGCCCTATTTTGATCGGCTCGATTATGCCTCGCCGCTTGCAATGGAATATAGCTATGTGCTCGCGATCGAGAAGCTGCTTGATTTGCAAGTGCCGCTCCGTGCGCAATATCTGCGGGTGTTTTTCGCCGAATTGACCCGCATTTCAAACCATGTGCTGAACCTTGCCCATCACATCATGGATGTCGGTGCGATGACGCCGCCGCTGTGGATGTATGAAGCGCGCGAGGATTGCCTCAATTTCTTTGAACGCGCGAGTGGCGCACGGATGCACTGCGCGCTGTTCCGCCCCGGCGGGCTGCATCAGGATGTGCCGCTGCGGCTGCTTGCCGATATTGGCGATTGGCTTGATGACCGGATGCCGCGCCTGTTTGAGGAAGCGCTCAAGCTCGTGGTGGATAACCGCATCTTCAAACAGCGCAATGTCGATATCGGGATTGTCAGCAAGGAAGACGCTGTAAAATGGGGCTTTTCCGGCCCCATGATCCGCGCAGCAGGTATCCCTTGGGATCTGCGCAAGTCGCAGCCCTATGACGTATATGGCCTGATGGAATTTGACGTGCCTGTGGGCACCAAGGGCGATTGCTATGATCGCTTCATGGTGCGCGTCGAGGAAGTGCGCCAGTCAATGCGGATCATGAAGCAGTGCCTGCGCGATATGCCCGAAGGGCCGATTGCGAGCGATGACCGCAAGATTGTTCCGCCCAAACGCGCCGAGATGAAAAGCTCAATGGAGGCGCTGATCCACCATTTCAAGCTCTACACCGAAGGCTTCAAGGTGCCTGCGGGCAGCGTCTATGTCGCGACCGAAAGCCCCAAGGGCGAATTCGGCGTTTATTTGGTGAGCGATGGGACGAATAAACCCTACCGCTGCAAAATCCGCCCGACCGCTTTTTCGCATTTGCAGGCAATGGATTTCATGACACGCGGGCACATGCTGGCAGATACGACCGCGATTCTTGGCGCGCTTGATATTGTGTTCGGGGAGTGTGACCGGTGAGGACGCCTGAGCAAGAGCGGCGATGGGCCATGGGCGGGGGAGCAACTGTCCTCATTATCATTGCAGCCCTGATGTCCAGGGAGTTTTTCGTTTCAGGCCAAACCGCTTGGAACATGTTTTTGGCAGTTTTATTGATCGGGCTGGTAATCGCGGGTTTCCGGTTGAATCGGTATTTTGCTGAACATGCCGACGAAATTGGCGAAGCGCGGTTCGATACGCGCAATAAGAGTGATTTAGATGGCTGACGCAGTGCAACTCCCCAACGAAGCCGAAACCCGCAGCCGTTGGGGCGCCTTCGCTTGGACGCCCGCCAACGCCAAAACCGCCGCGATGTACATCGCGCGTTATCCTACCGGGCGTCAGCAGTCTGCCGTGATGGCGCTGCTTGATCTTGCCCAACGTCAGGTCGGCGACGAGACGAAAACGCAGGGCTGGCTGCCCGTGCCAGTGATCGAATATGTCGCGGCACAGCTCGGGATGCCCTATATGCGCGCCTATGAGGTCGCGAGTTTTTACACGATGTATAATCTCGCGCCGGTTGGCCGTTATCATGTGCAGGTGTGCGGCACGACGCCGTGCCTGTTGCGCGGCTCCGATGATGTCCTTGCCGCGTGCAAAAATCGCGGGCTGGTCAAAGGCGGGACAACGCCTGACGGGCTGTTCACACTGACCGAGGTTGAATGCCTCGGGGCGTGCACCAACGCGCCGATGGTGCAGATCAACGATGATAATTTCGAAGATCTGACTTACGACAGCATGGCCGCGATCCTTGAGGCGTTGGCAACTGACAAGCCGGTAAAAATCGGCCCGCAAGTCGATCGCCAGACAAGCTGTCCCGAAGGCGGCCCGACGACATTGGTGGAGTTTGTGAAGTGAGCCTCCAGGATCAAGACCGCATTTTTACCAACCTCTACGGTTTCCAGCCCTTCAATCTGGCCGCTGCCATAAAGCGCGGCGATTGGGCGGATACCAAGAAGCTGATGGAGGCCGGGCAAGACGCGATTATTGACGCGATCAAGGCTTCGGGCTTGCGCGGGCGCGGCGGCGCGGGCTTCCCGACGGGGATGAAGTGGAGCTTCATGCCCAAGGCACCGACCGACAACCGCCCCAATTTCCTTGTGATCAACGCCGATGAGTCCGAACCCGGCTCTTGCAAAGATCGCGAAATTATCCGGCATGATCCGCACAAGCTGATCGAAGGTGCGCTCATCGCGGGCTATGCGATGCGCGCGCGTGCGGCCTATATCTATATTCGCGGTGAGTTCATCTATGAAGCCAAAGTGCTCGAAGCCGCCGTTGCGGAGGCCTATGCGGCGGGGCTGATCGGCAGAAACGCCTGCAAATCAGGCTATGATTTCGATGTGTTCGTTCACCGTGGGGCGGGCGCCTATATCTGCGGCGAAGAAACCGCAATGCTTGAAAGCCTTGAGGGCAAAAAGGGCCAGCCGCGCCTGAAACCACCGTTTCCCGCAGGCGCAGGCCTTTATGGCTGCCCCACGACGGTCAATAATGTTGAAAGCATCGCCGTCGCGCCAACGATTCTGCGCCGCAGCCCTGAATGGTTCAAAAGTTTTGGCCGTGAAGGCAATGCCGGCACCAAGCTGTTCCAGATTTCGGGCCATGTGAACACGCCTTGCACCGTTGAAGAGGCGATGAGCATCCCGTTCAGGGAGCTGATCGAAAAGCATTGCGGCGGTATTCGCGGCGGCTGGGATAATCTTCTCGCGGTGATCCCCGGCGGATCATCGGTGCCGCTCGTCCCCGCGCACGAGATTATGGATGCGCCGATGGATTTTGACGGGCTGAAAGCGCTCGGCTCGGGGCTTGGTACAGCCGCAGTGATCGTCATGGATAAATCGACTGATATTGTCCGCGCCATTTCGCGGCTGTCCTATTTCTACAAACATGAAAGCTGCGGCCAGTGCACGCCTTGCCGCGAAGGCACCGGCTGGATGTGGCGCGTGATGGAGCGGATGCGCACCGGCGACGCTGATGTGTCCGAAATTGACACGCTGTATCAGGTCACCAAGCAAGTCGAAGGCCACACGATCTGTGCGCTCGGCGATGCGGCGGCGTGGCCGATCCAGGGGCTGATCAAGCATTTCCGGCCAGAAATGGAACGGCGGATTCACGAAGCCAAGGGCGGCGAAATGCTGGAGGCGGCGGAATGAAACGGTGGTTGAATATTGGTGCCGCTGTTGCGGTGCTTATCGCCGGTTCAATGGCTTCCGCACAGGAAACCGGCTCACTCATCACGCGCAAACCGGCGCAAATCGACAGCCGCGACAAGGATGCCGTGCGCAAGACGCTTGAGATTTTTTCGACATGCGTGATGGAGCGCGCCTATGGCCGCGTAATCAAGATGGTCGATATGCGGATTGATGTCCCCGAATATGCCAAGCAGATGGATTCGATTAGTTCTGGCTATGACGATTGTTTAAGTGGTGGTGACCTTAATGTAACCAACGGGCTGTTTCGCGGCGGATTGTTCCGCGCTTTATACATGCGCGAGTTTAAGCTTGATGGCCCGGTCATGTTTGATCCTGCATTTGAAACCGGTTATCGGGATCGCTATCCGGCACCCTATTCTGAAGAAGCACGCTCCTCCATCGCGATGGAGAGTTTTGCTGAATGCGTTTCACGCGCGGATGGCGTCAATGTGCGGGTGCTTGTTGGGTCGGTGGCTGGTTCATCGGTAGAAACCGCTGCTATTCAAGCTTTGGCGCCGAAGCTCGGCCCGTGCATTGCGCAGGGCAACCAAATCCGCTTCACCAAGCTAATTCTTAAAGGCGCACTTGCCGAGGGACTCTACCGCCTCTCGATGGCGAGCAAGAGCGGGGCAGGGGTGAAGTGATGGAGGCGGCGGCGTGAATTGGTATTTGGTAATTGTCGCAGCACTTGTCATGAGTTTCACTGTTGTGAAAGGCTTTAGCGTGTTGTGGAAAAAACGCCGTTCTGGTCCAGGGAACAACTGGAAGAATGAAGCCTATGTCGCTCGCGAAGAGGCGGGTTCGTGGGTTGAGAATGATCACAGTGTTGCCAGCTCCGACAGCGCGGCCCGGAGTTATTTCCTATGACGAAACTCACCGTAGATGGCCTCGAAATCGAAGTTCCCGCTGGCGCGACTGTGCTTCAGGCGTGCGAGCTTGCGGGCAAGGAAATCCCGCGTTTTTGCTATCATGAGCGGCTCAGCATCGCGGGCAATTGCCGGATGTGCCTTGTCGAGGTCTCCCCCGGGCCACCCAAGCCTCAGGCAAGCTGTGCGCTGCCTGCTGCCGAGGGGCAGATCATCAAGACCAATTCGCCGATGGTGAAGAAGGCGCGTGAGGGCGTGATGGAATTCCTCCTGATCAATCACCCGCTCGATTGCCCGATTTGTGATCAGGGCGGTGAATGCGATTTGCAGGATCAGTCGGTTGCTTATGGACGCGGTTCGTCGCGTTACCCCGAGAATAAACGCGCGGTGACTGAAAAATATATGGGGCCAATCGTCAAGACGGTGATGACGCGCTGCATCCAGTGCACGCGCTGCATTCGCTTTGCCGAGGAAGTTGCGGGGATCGAGGAAATCGGCGCGATTGGTCGCGGTGAAAATATGCAGATCACCAGCTATCTCGAACGCGCGGTGACGAGTGAGCTGAGCGGCAATGTCGTTGATCTGTGCCCCGTCGGCGCGTTGACGTCCAAACCCTATGCCTTTGAAGCGCGGCCGTGGGAACTGACCAAAACCGCAAGCATAGACGTGATGGATGCGGTTGGCACCAACATCCGGCTTGATAGTCGCGGTCGCGCGGTGCTGCGCGCGTTGCCCCGGATCAACGAAGATGTGAATGAAGAATGGGCGAGCGACAAAACGCGCCACGCGGTTGACGGCCTCACCCACCGCCGCCTTGATAAGCCTTATATGCGGCGCGGCGGCAAGCTTGAAGCGGTCACTTGGGCCGAAGCATTTGCCGCGATTGCGGCGGTTGATGCAGGCGGTTCGGTTGCGGTGCTTTCGGGTGATCAGGTTGACTGCGAAACGATGTTTGCCGCACGCGAGCTCGCGACGGTACTTGGCGGCACAATGCTTGAAGGGCGGCAAACCGGGCTTGCCTATGATGTGTCCTCGCTCAGCGCGGTCAATTTCAACACCACAATCGCCGGGATTGAAACCGCCGATGTTATTCTGCTCGTCGGCAGTGATCTTCGCCGCGAAGCCCCGCTCGTCAACACCCGTATTCAAAAGGCCGTGCGCAAGCACCGCGCGAAGGTTTTTGCGATCGGGCCGGTGACGGATCTCACCTACAACGCCGAATTTCTGGGCAGCGATCTCGGCTTGATTGCCAAGCTACCCAAGCATGTTGCCGATGCCTTCAAATCGGCGGAGCGCCCCGCGATCATCGTCGGCGGCGGCGCGCTGCGGTATGAAGGGGCGCACGGAGCCGCACTGGCGTTCGCGAAAAAGCACGCTCTGGTGCGTGAAGGCTGGAACGGTTTCAACGTCCTCCATTTTGCGGCCAGCAGGATGGGCGGGCTGATGCTCGGCTATGCGCATGATGGCGGAATTAAAGCGATTGCGGCGAAAAAGCCCAAGCTGGCCTTCTTCCTCGGCGCTGACGAGGTGGATTACACCCTGTTTGCGGGCAGCTTCAAAGTCTATGTCGGGCATCACGGTGATGCCGGGGCCAGGGCCGCCGATGTGATCCTGCCGGGCGCTGCTTATACCGAAAAATCGGGCACCTATGTGAACCTTGAAGGCCGGGTGCAACGTGGCGAGCGTGCAATATTCCCGCCCGGTGACGCGCGCGAGGATTGGTCGATTTTCCGCGCCCTTTCCGATGTCATGGGCAAAAAACTGCCCTTCGATAACCTCGATCAGTTGCGCGCCGTGATGGCACAAGCGGTTCCGGCGCTCGGTGCCGAAGGCCTTGCAGGCTATGAATGGAATCCCCCGTCACTCCCCGATAAGCCGACTGGCGAAGTCGCCGATTACCCGATCAAGGATTTCTACCTGACCAATGCCATCTGCCGCGCCTCGCCGACGATGCAGCGCTGTTCAAGCGAACTCGTCCACGGCGAAGAATTTCTGGAGGCGGCGGAATGACGGCCTGGTTCCAAACCACATTCCTCGGAGAATATGGCGGCTGGTTCGTCGCCAATACGATCCTGATCCTGCTGATCGCATTGCCGTTGATGCTGGCGGTCGCGATGATTATTTATGCCGAGCGGAAGCTGTGGGCGGCGTTTGCGCTGCGGCGCGGGCCAAATGTCGTCGGGCCGCTCGGCGTATTGCAAAGCTTTGCCGATGGACTCAAGGTCTTCTTGCAGGAAACCATCATCCCGAGTGCGGCCAATCGCGGGCTGTTTCTGATCGCGCCGATCATCACCTTCACGGTCGCGCTGATCGTGTGGGCGGTGGTGCCGTTCGGGCCGGGGATGATGCTCGCCGATATCAACGTCGGGCTGCTTTATATTCTCGCGGCAAGCTCGCTTGGCGTTTACGGCGTGATTATCGCGGGCTGGGCGTCAAATTCGAAATATCCCTTTTATTCGGCCCTGCGTGCCGCCGCGCAAATGGTGAGTTATGAGGTGAGCATTGGCTTCATCCTGATCTCTGTGGTGCTGTGGGCGGGCACGTTCAACATGACTGGGATTGTCGAGGCGCAGCGCAGCCACCTGTGGATCACCAACGGGTTTGGCTTTAATCCGCTGTTTTTCCCGATGGCGGTAATGTTCATGATCTCAAGCCTTGCCGAAACCGCGCGCGCGCCGTTCGATCTGACCGAGGCCGAGAGTGAGCTTGTCGCGGGCTATCAGACCGAATATTCGTCGATGGCGTTCGCGCTTTACTGGCTCGGCGAATATGCCAATGTCATCCTGATGACCGCGCTCAACGCGATCCTGTTCTGGGGCGGCTATCTCCCGCCGATTGATTGGGCACCGCTCTATCATGTGCCGGGGATCATCTGGTTGTTTGCCAAGATGCTGGTCTTCTTCTTCATTTTCGCGTGGATCAAGGCGACCGTCCCACGCTACCGCTATGATCAACTGATGCGGCTTGGCTGGAAAGTGTTCCTGCCAATCTCGCTTTTCTGGGTGTTTCTGGTGAGCGGGTATTTGATGCTGACGAGGTATGGAGGCGGTTTGTGATTAGCACGATGATTCTTGCGGCTGCGGCCAGTGTTATGGTTTTTGATTGTGATGTCGAACCAGTTAAATCGTCCTATCGTGAAGATGAAAAAGCTATTTTGCGGACTGTAAACTTGAATCCGGCACGCGGCTATGCATGGAAGTTCGAAATCACTTTGACTGCCGAAAAAGGTGGTAGTCTGGATGCTGAGATAGTCTGGCCAAGCGATCCCTTAAGCATGGCAGGCAAATTTCCTGTGCTTGCCACCGGCAAGCAGGCATATGCTTTCACAACCTACGCCGCCGGGCCATGTTTATTGACTGAAACATCTTGCATGTCGATTGTTAATCTGGTCGCGCGACCGAATGGTTCAGCTCGCATATCGTTGCTTCCCACCGCGATGGGAGGTGATTTTTCCAAAGATACGCGTGAGCCTTTTCATGCTTACGCAGATGGAACTTGCTCAATTCGAAAGCCAAAAAAATGAGCCAGATCACCCACCTCATCAAATCCTTCACCCTCTGGGAGTTCGTCAAAGCCCACGCGCTCACCTTGAAATATCTTTTCAAGGCGAAGGCGACGATCAACTATCCGTTCGAGAAAAACCCGCTCAGCCCGCGTTTCCGTGGTGAACATGCGCTGCGCCGTTATCCCAATGGCGAGGAACGCTGCATCGCGTGCAAGCTGTGTGAGGCGGTCTGCCCCGCGCAGGCAATCACGATTGAGGCCGAACCGCGTGATGATGGATCGCGCCGCACCACGCGCTATGACATTGATATGACCAAGTGCATTTTCTGCGGCTTCTGCGCCGAGGCGTGCCCGGTTGATGCCATCGTTGAGGGGCCAAACTTCGAATATGCGACTGAAACGCGTGAAGAATTGCTGTATGATAAGAGCAAGCTCCTCGACAATGGCGACAAATGGGAACGCGTGATAGCCGCGAACCTTGCCGCCGATGCGCCGTATCGGTAGGGCGCGCACTATATGATTCAAATCCTCGCTTTTTATCTGTTCGCCAGCCTCGTCATCCTTTCGGGCGTCCTGACGATTTTTTCGCGCAATCCCGTCCACAGCGTCCTCTGGTTGATCGTTGCGTTTTTTAATGCGGCGGGGCTGATGCTGCTGATCGGCGCTGAATTTATCGCGATGCTGCTGGTGATCGTTTATGTCGGAGCGGTTGCGGTGCTGTTTCTGTTCGTTGTGATGATGCTCGATATTGATTTTGCAGAAATGCGCAGCGGTTTCGCGCGCTACGGCGCGTTTGGCGCGGTGATTGCTGTCGTGCTCGCGGCTGAAATCATTATTGCGGAGGGCGCGCGCAGTGTGGGGCCAATCGCGCTCTCGCAGCGGGTTGCGCCGATAGTTGACGGCGCATCGAACACCACGGCGATTGGTGCCCTGTTATACAGTCGTTATATTTATATTTTTGAGGCTGCCGGGCTTGTATTGCTCGTCGCTTTGATCGGTGCGGTTGTCCTCACCCACCGTGAACGCGGCGGATTGCGGCTCCAAAATGTGGGTGATCAAGTCCGCCGCCGTCCAGAGGATGCGACGCGCAATGTCAATCAACCCGTCGGCGCAGGGGTCGAACTATGATCACGCTCAACCATTATCTCGCAGTCAGCGCGGTTCTGTTCGTGCTCGGCGTGCTTGGCATCTTTATCAATCGCAAGAATATCATCATTATCCTGATGGCGATTGAGCTGATTCTGCTTAGCGTCAATATCAACCTTGTCGCATTTAGCGCGTTTCTCGGTGATCTTGTGGGACAAGTGTTTGCGATGTTCGTTCTGACGGTTGCTGCGGGTGAGGCGGCGATTGGGCTGGCCATATTGGTGATTTATTTCCGTGGGCGCGGGACAATCGCGGTTGACGATGTCAACCGGATGAAGGGGTGAGTTGATCGTGGAGTCCATTACACTCATCGTTTTCCTGCCGCTGCTCGCCGCTATTGTCGCTGGCTTTGGCAACCGGATGATTGGCAATACTGCCGCAAAAATCGTGACGACGGGCGCACTGTTTACGTCATGTGCGCTGAGCTGGCCGATTTTCATATCCTATCTCAGTGGCAGTGCCGGGGCCGAAGTTGTGCCCGTGCTCGATTTCATCCGGTCGGGCGATATGGTGGTCGATTGGAGCCTGCGCGTTGATACGCTGACGGCGGTGATGCTTGT
>ERZ1292633.2144-Hain-H41-02um-R1-2144-length-20487-cov-6_pt1 | contig 20487 bp, 18 predicted proteins | sample MGYA00564406_ERZ1292633 | MGnify/ENA primary metagenome ERZ1292633 (study PRJEB36523, sample SAMEA6512639) | groundwater metagenome | collected 2019-01-08 | study: AquaDiva: Metagenomics assemblies of 32 groundwater samples
GAAACGCGATATGCGTGATGATTGAAAAGTTAGGCTAGCCCCGCAAACCCCGTTCCCAGGTCTACTTTGGCCTGTTCCCCACACCAAAAAAGGAAGGGCGGAACTTTTCAGTCCCGCCCCATCCGCTCTTCAGGCTCTGTCGCTCACCAGAAGAAATTGTCGATCACGTCCACGACTTCGCCCGACCGCACATCAACGAGTAGCGCATCGTCATAGTAACGCACCCAGCGATAGGGGCCATAGGCGTCGGGCAAGCGATATTGCCACGGGTCGTTGATCCAATATTGGTCGGAATAGAATAATGGCCATAGCGAAAAGCCGATGGAGATGCGGCGATAATCCCAATTGCGATAGGGCGAATAATAGCGCCCCCAGCTATATTGGTCGCGGTAGCGGCTGCGATGGTCATACCAATCATAGCGGCGGTCGCTGCGCCAGCTGCGGTCCCAGCGACGACCATTGTCGTTGCGATCATGGCGATCATAACGCTGATTACCATCATAGCCCCGGCCATTGCCATAGCCGCGCGAGCGATCATAACGACTATTATCACCGCGATTGTCATGTCGTTCATAATGCCCATCGCGGTCATAGCGGGAACCATCAGCACCCCCGCGCCGTGCGTCGCGGACGATATCGCTGCCCAACCCGCCGCCATCATTGCGGCGACCTTGCCAGCGGCCCTGCCCGACCGGGGTCGAGGGCGTGCGCTGCTCATAACGCGGATTTGGGCGCTGCTCTACGCGGTGCCGTGCGGCATTGCTGTCGTCGCCGCGCGGATTCCACCGCACACCGCCGTCACCATTGCCGCGATCTGGGCGGGGGCCACGGTTGACATTGCCGTCGGGGTTCGTGCGCCCCTGCCGCTCGTAACGCGGCTGGGACTGCGGCTGCGGGTTTGAACGGGGCTGATATTGCGGTTGCGGTTGCGGCTGTGCATCGGGTGCACGCTGCTCTTGCCGGACGCGGCCTTCGCGATTGCCTCTATGCTCGCCACCGCGATGCTCGCCACGCGCTTCGCGGGCGATACGATCACCAAATCCGCCATTTTGTGCGGATGCTGCGATGGGGGTCAGTGCGGTGGCTGCAGCCAGCAGCCCAATCATCCAGCGATATGTCATTGCATTTTCCTCCGGCCACAACTGGCCTTGGTTTGCAATCTATGACCGTCAAGATGAGTGGCGGCTTAACCACATTGTCAGCAATGCTAAAGCCTAAGGCCTGCGCTTTCGGGTAATCCAGCCATGATGTTGAGGTTCTGGACGCATGCCCCGCCCGCGCCCTTGCCCAAATTATCGAGGCTCGCGACCAAGCGTACCTGCTGGCCATCAGCTGAAGCGAACAGGTCCAAAGTCATGCGATCGCTTGGTTCGGCGTGGCTTCGCAACAGGATTTCACCATTGTTTGCCAGTCCGCCGATGGCAATGCCGATGCTGTTTTCATAATGGTCGAGCAGCGCAGCACGCAATTCATCCATTGGCGCAATCCGTGCATTCTGCGCCCGCATCAGCGGCACTTCGACCACCATAGCGCGATAGGCAGGGACAACGGCGGGGGAGAATAAGGGCGCATGGGCAAGGCCGCATTGCACCTGCATTTCGGGGACATGCTTATGGTCCAGCCCCAGCGCATAGCTGCGCCAAGCGATGTCGGGTTCGGCGTTTTCCATCCGCTCGATCAGCGCTTTGCCGCCACCCGAATAGCCCGACACCGCGTTACAGCTGTAATGCCCATCGGCAGGGATCAGCCCGCGCGCGACCAGCGGCGCAATCAGCGCGATGAACCCAGTGGCATAGCAGCCGGGGTTGCTGACCCGGGCCGCACCCGCAATCGTCGCGCGCTGGCCCGCCGCCATTTCGGCAAAGCCATAGATCCAGCCCGGCGCGGTGCGATGTGCGCTAGACGCGTCGATGATCCGCACGGATGATCCGTCTGCCAAAGCAACGGCATCTCTGGCCGCAGCATCGGGCAGACACAGGATGGCGAAATCGGCGGCGTGGAGCGCATCGCGGCGCGCATCCTCATCTTTGCGCTTTGCTTCGTCGAGAGTGATGAGCGTGATGTCTTTGCGATTGCCAAGACGCTGTGCGATGTCGATGCCTGTCGTGCCTGCACCGCCGTCGATGAAAACGCTAATCACGCAGCGCCTGCCGGGCCAATGTCCTCACGGGCGACATAGCCGACGATGTGGCCGTCAAGCGCATAGCCCCAACCCCAGTCGCCGGTCAGGTCGAGCAGCGCAAATTGTGCGCCTGTAGCCAGTGTCGCGCGACATTCCGCGTCCTTGCTATTGTTCGTTCGCAAAGCGGTATCACGCAACGCCACCCACGCCGCAGGCATGGCGTAATGCGGCGCGAAATAATGCTCGGCCTCTGCCGCATCGGCCAAATCGGGGCGGATTGCTTGGCGCGCCGGATCATAGGCACGCGAGCACCCAGCCAGTGAAAACTGGACACGCGGCGGATAGGACGATGGCACCGTCTCAGTCATGCGAAAAAGTGAACCCCTTTGTCTCGGCGCGATTAGCGCAGAGTGACGCCCGAACACAAGGGAAAGCGCACCAACCTATCTTTGGCGATAACGCTTCATGGTGCGCTTCCCCTATCGTTTCTTTGTTTGTCCTTCCCCTAGGTAAACCTAGCGGACTCGATAGCGCGTGTTCAACATCGCCCAGCACGCGCGAAGGCCCAGCGCCGCGCCGCCCTTTGCCCGGCCCGGTTTGGCGGTGGGTCGCCAAGCGAATGTGTCGATGTGCGCCCATGGCGTGCCTTCGCTCACAAAGCGCCGCAAAAACAGCGCGGCGGTGATCGCGCCAGCAAATCCACCGCTCGGCGAATTGGTCAAATCGGCGATGTCGGATTTGAGCATCTCATCATAACCGCCCCATAAGGGCATCCGCCACAGCGGGTCGTCATGCAGGGCACCCCCCGCCAATATCGCATCGGCCAGCGCATCGTCATTGGCGAACAGCGGCGGTAGATCAGGGCCAAGCGCCACCCGCGCCGCGCCGGTCAGTGTTGCAAAGTCGAGGATGATGTCGGGCGCGCTTTCGCCCGCCAGCGTCAAGGCATCGGCAAGAATCAACCGCCCTTCGGCATCGGTGTTGTCGATTTCGACCGACAATCCCTTGCGGCTGGTCAATACATCGCCGGGGCGCATCGCTTCGCCCGCTATGCTGTTTTCCGCCGCCGGGATGATGAGGTGCAAACGGACGGGCAACCCCGATTGTAGCACCAGCGACGCCAGCGCCAGTGCGTGCGCCGCGCCGCCCATGTCCTTTTTCATCAGCGCCATTCCTGCCGCTGCTTTGATGTCAAGCCCGCCGCTGTCAAAGGTCACGCCCTTGCCGATGATCGCGACCAGCGGCGCGCCCTCGCGGCCATGCTTGATTTCGATGACGCGGGGAGATCGGTCGCGCGCCGCCGCTTTGCCGACCGCATGGACCAGCGGGAACTCTGCGGCTAACGCGTCGCCCTTGGTCACATGAAATTGTGCCTTATGGGCCTTGGCCAGCGCATGCGCGGCACCCTCCAGCTCTGCTGGCCCCATGTCCGACGCGGGGGTGTCAACCAGATCGCGGACCATGCATACCGCCGCGACTTCAGCGATTGTTGCGCCAATACGCACGGGGTCGCCGCTCAGCAAGGTGCGGGGTTCCTGATGTTCGGTGTCCCGCTTGTAACGGGTGAAACGATGCTGCGCCGATGCCCAGCCGAACATCGCAATGCCCGGTTCGCCCGCCGCCAGCCGATAAGTGCCGGGCGGCAAGACAGCCGCCAATTTGGCCAGACACCAACTCGACAGGCTGTTCACATTGGCGGTGACTGTCACCACAGACCAGTCATCGGGGCCGTCGCCGGGCAGGATGGCGTGGGCATAGCCTTCGGGTTTCAGCGCCCCAGCCGCCACCGCAACCCGCGCACGTTCTGGCTGCGCCTTGATCCAATCGTCAAACCCCGCTTTGTCCACCATGTGGATGGTGCGCGCGGGCTGCCCTTTATCGGGCTGGAGCATCGTTGAAAAATCTGTCATGTTCGCGGATATAGCGGGTTCAGGGCGATGAGGGAAAGAGGCATATGCGAACAGTCGTAACAATCAGCGTTTTTGCGCTTTGTCTGTCGGGATGCAGCTTCCAATCGACTCTCGATGCAATGGTCAGCAATGAACGACAAGAGGAATTGGTATCGATCGCGCGGACATTATGCACCAATCCCCAAGCGGTGCTAGCCCAGATGGTACCGACGTTGGCGCGCGACAGCAGGGCTGTCATAGGGCGCGTTGGCAGTGAATGCCTTGATGGCGAACCGCCATATAGGCTGACCACCTATCGTTTTAACACCAATAATAATTTCAACGGTCAGTCCAGCCGGCAAGAATATGTTGTTGTTGTAGCCGGTGGTGATGCTGGTCCATGGACAGAGTTTGAGCTTTCATTTGCTAGCCGCAATAGCAACCCGATGCAGATTGTTGGGTGGCATATCGCCAAAACAACCACACAGCCAGAGTCACTGACTTTCATCGAAAATTGGGAGCGCAGCATCGTTTGGATACGGATTGCAGCGATTTTGGCCCCATTGTTGCTCGGCGGGTTGATTTTCATCCTCGTGCGCCGATCTAGGCGCAAACGTGAAGCGATGCCAACTTTCTAATATCACTCCGCCGCTTCGGCCAATGTGACATGGTGGTTCTGTTTGATCGGCGCAGCACCCGCTTTGGCAAAGCGCAATACGCCATCCTCAATCGCACCCTTCAGTAACAGCCCCTTATCGTGGAGATAATCTTGGTTGAGCCGCCACGGGTCTGCGCGGCCATTTTGCGGAATGCTGCCCAGCGCGCGCTGGACGTAGCCCGATGAGAAATCGAACAGCACGTCATCGGCCCTAGCGTCCTCATCCGATAGATACGGCACAACAATGTCTGCCCCAGCCGCCTTCATATGATTAAGCAGGCGGCAGGTATAGGCGCTTACAATATCGGCCTTCAGTGTCCAGCTGGCGTTCAGATAGCCAAATACGATCGACATATTCGGCACGTTAGAGAACATCAGCCCCTTATAATAAAAATGCTGGTGCCAGTCGATCGGCTCACCATCGACAGTAAAAGCGACCTTGCCCGCCATCGCGATTTTGAGGCCGGTCGCGGTGATGATGATGTCTGCGTCAAGATGCTTGCCCGACGCCAATTGCACGCCGCCTTGGGTAAATCGTTCAATCTGATCGGTGACGACGCTGGCGCGTCCTTCGCGTATGGCATTGAACATGTCATTGTCGGGGACCAGACACAGCCGCTGATCCCATGGGCCATAAGGCGGGGTAAAGTCCGCCTCGTTCATCGTCCCGCCCAGCCCGTCGCGCACTTTGCCGATCAGCCAGTCGGCGACCTTTTGCGGTTTGGCACGGGCACGTTTGAACGCATAATCCGTCATGTGGATATTTTTGAACCGGGTTACCGCGTAGGCCCATTTTTCGGGTATGATCCGGCGCATGAAATTGGCCAAGCGATCCTTGGCCGGACGGATGAAATAATAGGTTGGCGTGCGTTGCAACATCGTCACATGCGCAGCACCCTTGCCATCGCTATTATCGGCAAGGTTGGGCAATAAAGTCACCGCCGTCGCGCCGGACCCTATCACCACGACTTTTTTGCCGGCATAGTCCATATCTTGTGGCCAGAATTGCGGGTGGACAATCTGCCCCTTGAAATTCTCGCGTCCTGCGAACTCGGGGTCATGCCCAGCGTCATGATCGTAATAGCCCGACCCCATATAGAGGTAGCGCGCGGTCATCGCCTCGGTGCTACCGTCTTCGCACGCCATCTCCAGTGCCCAGCGTGCATCGGTGGAGGACCAGCGCGCCGCGACCAATTTGTGATTGAAACGGATATTGCCGCGCAATCCGCGCTCATCGACGATGCGATTAAGGTAGGCAAGGATATTGGGGCCGTCGGCAATCGCCTTTTGCTCGGTCCATGGTTCGAACACAAATCCCAGCGTGTGCATGTCGCTGTCGGAACGGATGCCGGGATATTTGAATAAATCCCATGTGCCGCCAAGGTTGGCGCGTCGCTCGACAAGGGTGAAACTGCGGTCGGGGCAATTTGTTTGTAAATGCACCGCCATGCCGATGCCCGAAATGCCTGCACCGATAATGGCAACGTCAATATCTGCTTCGCTCATCCTGCCCAATTCCGTTATGCTGTTTTGATTGTGCGGGTAGCTTATCAACATAGTTGTCAATTGCAACCGGTTGGAGGTTGTGATTGCATAGTGCGGTGAGGTCGATAAAGGCTGTCATCAAATTGAAACAGAGATGACATGAATGTGTCACGAAAAGGGGGTTCACCATTCGCCAAATCGCTGCCTTGCCGTATCGAACAGAGGGAAATGCTGTCGATGCACCGGTCAGCGTGCTACTGGTCACGTCGCGTGGCACTGGGCGCTGGGTGATACCAAAGGGCAACGCCATGCTGGGCGTGCTTCCACATGTTGCTGCCGCGCAGGAAGCGGAGGAGGAAGCGGGGGTTCGCGGCGCGGCCTGCCCGACGCCGCTTGGTTCTTATCGCTACCGCAAATTGCGCGCCAATGGTGCGTCGCTGATGTTCGACGTCGATGTCTTTCCCTTTGCCGTGACCGAAGAATTGGCTGAGTGGAAAGAGTCGACGCAGCGCACACGCCAATGGTTTTCGCTCGCCGAAGCGGCGGCGCTGGTTGACGAAGACGATTTGCGCGATCTGATGCGATCATTCGGGCCGGGTGAGTTCAGGGCGGCGGCAAGCCGATTTGATATGTTCAATACAGTTGCAAAGACAACAGGGGTTAGTGCGATGTTTGCGTGGTTTCAGCGGTTATTGCCCGAGCAGGGTGATTTTTTCACGATGTTCGAGGCGCATGCTGCGACCTTGGTTGCTGGGTCTGATGCGTTATCGCGGCTGGTGCAGGGCGGCCCTGATATGGCCGATCATATCAAGGAAATTATCGAGCGCGAGCACGAGGCGGACAATATCATCCGCACCGTGTTGCAAACCGTGCGCCGCACCTTCCTGACCCCGTTTGACCGCAGCGCGATCATCAGCCTGATTAGCGCGATGGACGACGCCATTGACCAGATGCAACAGACGGCGGGCGCGGTGGACCTGTATGAAGTGACTGCGTTCGACCAGGAAATGAAGGACATGGCGGCGATTATCCGCGACGGCGCGCGCGTCACAGCCGAAGCTATGCCGCTGCTGCGCAACATCAGCAAAAATGGTGTTCGCCTGCACGAACTGACCGAACGGTTGGTGCGGATGGAGGGGCATGCCGACGAAATCCACGCCGCCGGCCTCAAACGCCTGTTTGCTGAGCATGGGAAAAAGAACACGCTGCACTTCATCGTCAGCCGCGAGATTTATCAGCATCTGGAACGTGTTGTGGACCGACTGGAGGACGTAGCAAACGAAATTGACGGTCTCGTCATCGACCACGCCTAGATTGAGAGGGCAAGCCGATGCACGACCTCGCTTTTCCTTTGCTCATCGCGCTGGTCGTTCTGGCGCTGGCGTTCGATTTTCTGAACGGGCTGCATGACGCCGCCAATTCGATAGCCACCGTGGTTTCGACCAAATTATTATCGCCGCTCATGGCGGTGCTGTTTGCGGCATTCGGTAATTTCGCGGCCTATTGGCTGGTTGGGCTGCATGTCGCCGAAACCGTTGGCAAGGGGATTATCAATAAGGATGCGGTGACCCCAGCCGTGGTGTTTGGCGCATTGGTTGGCGCTATGTTCTGGAATGTGGTGACGTGGGTAAAGGGTATTCCGTCATCCTCCAGCCACGCGTTGATCGGCGGCTTGCTGGGCGCTGGCATCGCCCATGCGGGTTTCGGCGTGATAGAATCGGCGGGCACGACAAAAACATTGATCGCGATCTTCCTGTCGCCGACCATCGGATTTTTCATCGCCATGTCGATGATGATGCTGACCAGTTGGATGTTCAAGGGGTTCCAACCGCGCCGCGCCGACGGTGTGTTCAAGGTGATGCATCTGTTTTCATCCGCCGCTTACTCGATCAGTCACGGTGCCAATGATGCGCAAAAAACCATGGGCGTTATCACCGTTCTGCTTTACTCGACGGGCTATCTTGGCGGCGAGTTTCATGTGCCAAACTGGGTGGTCATCGCATGTTATTTGGCTATTTCGCTGGGCACCTTGTCGGGGGGCTGGAAAATTATCCAGACGATGGGAACTAAGCTGACCCGGCTCAATCATCATAGCGGCTTTTGCGCCTCTACTGCTGGGTCGTTCGTGGTGTTCGGTGCGTCGGCGATGGGTATCCCGGTATCGACCACGCACGCAATAACCGGCAGTGTCGTTGGGGTCGGCGCGGCCAAGCGCGCGAGCGCGGTTCGCTGGGGTGTTGCCAGCCGTGTGGTTATGGCGTGGTTCATCACCATTCCCGCCAGCGCCGCCGTTGGCGCAACATTCTATTATCTGACGAAGCTATTTTAGCGTCGAACGTAAGCCCCTTCCCTTTAGGGGAGAGGTTCACAGCACAGTTCTTCTGAGCCTGAGCGCATTGCCGATGACGCTGACCGATGAAAGCGCCATGGCGGCGGCAGCAAAGATCGGCGAGAGCATGAGACCGAACAGCGGGTACAGCGCACCTGCCGCAAGCGGGATGCCCGCGACATTATAGGCAAAGGCAAAGAACAGGTTCTGCCGGATATTGCCCATGGTCGCGTGGCTGAGGCGGCGCGCGCGGGCAATACCGGTGAGATCGCCCATGAGGAGGGTGATACCCGCGCTTTCGATGGCGACATCGGTGCCCGACCCCATGGCGATCCCGACATCGGCGGCCGCCAGCGCTGGTGCGTCGTTGACCCCGTCGCCGGCCATGGCGACGATCCGGCCTTCCTCGCGCAGCCGCTTGACAATCGCGCTCTTCCGGTCGGGCAGCACATCGGCTTCGATGTCGGTAATTCCCAGCCTGCGGGCGATGGCTTCAGCGGTCACCCGGTTGTCGCCGGTCAGCATGATGACCCTGATCCCGGCTTGCCCAAGTGCCTTCAGCGCCTCGGGCGTCGTCGCCTTGACCGGATCGGCAATACCGATGGCACCAGCGACCGTCCCGTCCACACCCACAAAGATGGCCGTCGCGCCTTCGCTGCGCAATCGGTCGGCACGCTCGGCCAGCGCTGCCGTCGCAATGCCTTGCTCTTCAAGGAAACGGGCGTTGCCCACGACCAGTTTGCGACCATCGACGGTTCCAATAATACCCTTGCCGACCGGCTGATCGACATCGCTGGGTTCGTGCAAGGCAAAACCCTTTGCCTCGGCGGCCTTGACGATGGCGAGCGCCAGCGGGTGTTCGCTCATGCGCTCAAGGCTGGCCGCAAGCCCGAGCACCTCGTCTTCGGCAAAACCTTCGGCCGCTTCGATGGCGACAACCGAAGGCCTGCCTTCGGTCAGCGTCCCGGTCTTATCGACGACCAGTGTATCGACCTTCTCCATGCGTTCGAGGCTTTCCGCATTCTTGATGAGAATGCCTGCCTGAGCACCGCGCCCGACGCCGACCATGATCGACATGGGTGTGGCGAGACCCAGCGCGCAGGGGCAGGCGATGATAAGGACGGCGACGGCCGCGATCAGGCCATAGCCCATCGCAGGCGGCGGCCCGACCAGCGACCAGACTACGAAGGCCATTACCGCAACCAGAATGACCGCAGGCACGAACCACGAGGACACCGTGTCGGCCAGTCGCTGGATCGGCGCGCGGCTGCGCTGGGCTTCCGCTACCATCTGGACTATCCGTGCGAGCATCGTGTCGCGACCGATCTTTTCGGCGCGCATGACAAGGCCTCCGGTTTGGTTGATAGTGCCGCCGATCATGGCCATGCCCGCTACCTTGGTGATCGGCATGGATTCGCCGGTGACCATCGATTCATCGACTGTGCCGTGCCCATCGAGTATCACACCGTCCACCGGAACCTTCTCGCCGGGCCGGACTCTGAGCCTGTCGCCGACCTCCACTTGGTCGAGAGACACTTCCTCGTCGCTGCCGTCGGCGCGGATCCGGAGCGCGAGTTTGGGCGAGAGATCAAGCAAGGCGCGGATGGCGCCGCTGGTCGTCTCGCGGGCGCGCAGTTCCAGCAACTGGCCCAGCAGCACCAGAACGGTGATCACTGCGGCGGCCTCGAAATAGGTCGGCACGGCCCCGTGCCCCGAACGGAAGGCCATCGGGAAGATGCCCGGCGCGAACGTAGCGACCATGCTGTAGATCCAGGCGACGCCAGTGCCCATGGCCACGAGCGTGAACATGTTGAGGTTGCGGCTCAGCAGCGATGCCCATCCACGCTGAAAAAATGGCAAGCCAGCCCACAGCACGACAGGCGTGGCCAGCAGCATCTGCAGCCAGTTCGAGGTCTGCGGCGGAATGAACCTACTTAGCCCTAGCAAATGCCCGCCCATTTCGAGAACGACAACGGGCAGAGTCAGCGCTAGGCCAATGATGAAGCGCCGCTTCATGTCAGTAAATTCCGGACTGGGGCCATCGGCAAGCGTCGGCGTCATCGGTTCGAGCGCCATGCCGCAGATCGGGCAACTGCCTGGCCCCAGCTGCTGGATCTCGGGGTGCATCGGACAGGTCCAGATGGCCCCTTCCGGCACCGGTTCGGCGGCACGCGGCGCATCGCCAAGGTAGCGCTGCGGATCGGCGCTGAACTTGGCGAGACAGCCAGCGCTGCATAAATAGTGATGCACACCGGCGTGGGTTGCGGCATGCGCGGTCTTGGCTGGATCGATGCTCATCCCGCAGACGGGATCGATGGCCGTGCCCAGCGCGTCCGCCTCTGAATGCGTGCATTGGGCGGTGTGGCGATGGTGCGACTTGGTCATCTCGGTCTCCTGCGAACAAGCTCCAGAAATTGAATGACTTTTTCTAATCACACACCGCACCTACTTTGTCCACAGACCCCAAGCCGTCACCCCGAGGAGGGTGTTAACCCAGCGATGCAATCCATGAAGCCCTCGCAATGACGATATGATATTAATGGACCGAATTGAACATTTGAGTCCCGCTGGCGTCAAGGGTATGAAACAAATGTTCCATTCAAAAGTTCCGCTAGCAATCAAGTTCATGCTAGTGGTTCTTATGATTCTGGCATTTGCTCTCGGGCTTGCCGATTAGCGGATGCAAATGTCAGAATCGAACCACTATCGCTATGGCCTGACTTTCGTTGCGCAGCCCACATCTACCACCTAATAGGCTGTCATGGCCGACCTTTCCGTTTCACCACCACAGTCCGCAACCATCAACCGTGCGGATTATCGCCCGCCAGACTGGCTGGTCGATACCGTGTGGCTGGATTTTGACCTTGGCGTCGCCGCGACACGGGTGGATGCGGCTCTGTCTGTGCGGCGTAATGGCACCCATGACCGTGCGCTGGTGCTCGACGAGGACGGGGCGCTGCCGCAGGGACTGGCGGTCGACGGAAATGCTACCGATTGGACGCATGACGGGCACCGCATCATCATCCCCGTGGTGACGGACAGCGCCATCATCACCTTTTCCACCATCATTGACCCCAGCGCGAACACCCAGTTGATGGGCCTGTTCGCATCGGGCGGGATGCTATGCACGCAGTGCGAGGCCGAAGGGTTCCGGCGGATCATCCCGTTCATCGACCGGCCCGACGTCATGGCAGTTTATACTGTGCGGCTGGCGGGAGACAAAGCGCTCTTCCCAATCCTGCTGGCGAATGGCGAAAAAACCGCTGAGGGGAAACTGGCCGATGGGCGGCATTTTGCCGAATGGCACGACCCATGGCCAAAACCATCCTATCTGTTCGCGATTGTAGCAGGCGACCTGGTGGTCAACCAAGATAGTTTCACCACAGCTTCGGGCAAAGCGGTTGAATTGGCGATCTGGGTCCGTGATGGCGATTTGCCGCGCACGGGCCATGCGATGCAGGCACTGAAAAACAGCATGGCGTGGGACGAGCGTTTCTATGGCCGCGAATATGACTTAAGCGTGTTCAACATCGTCGCGGTCAGCGATTTCAACATGGGGGCGATGGAGAATAAGGGGCTGAACATTTTCAACACCCGCTACATATTGGCCGACGCTGACACCGCGTCCGACATCGACTTTGATGGGGTTGAGGGGGTGGTCGCGCACGAATATTTCCACAATTGGTCGGGCAACCGCGTCACCTGCCGCGACTGGTTTCAGCTCAGCCTGAAAGAGGGGTTCACGGTTTACCGCGACCAAAGTTTTTCTGCCGATATGGGATCGGCCGCCGTCAAGCGGATCGAGGATGTGCGGATGCTCCGCGCCGCGCAATTTCCCGAAGATAATGGCCCGCTGGCGCATGCCATCCGCCCCGACAGCTATCAGGAAATATCGAACTTCTACACTTCGACCATCTATAATAAGGGCGCCGAGGTCATCCGGATGATGGCGACCATGGTCGGCGCGGAGCGGTTCCGTGCTGGAACTGACCTTTATTTTAATCGCCACGATGGCGAGGCCGCGACCTGCGAAGATTTTGTCATGGCGATGGAGGATGGCGCGCACATCGACCTTGGGCAATTCCGCTTATGGTATGCTCAGGCGGGCACCCCGCACGTCTCGGCAGAGGTCGAGCATGACCCAGCGACAGGCATGGCCATATTGACGTTGGCACAAACCCTTGCGTCAACGCCGGGGCAACCACTGAAAACAGCGATGCCGATTCCGCTGCGCGTCGCAGCGCATGATCCGGCCGGCAATTCTCTGGGGGAGGAGCAACTTCTGACCCTCAACACCGAGCGGATGAGCGTGCCTCTAGGGCGCTTCACCAGCCACCCGATGTTGTCATTCAACCGTGGTTTTTCCGCGCCGATCATCGCTGACGTCGTGCGCGCGCCGGGCGAACTGGCCTGGCTCGCGGCGCATGATGACGATCCGTTCGCGCGCTACGAGGCGCTACAGGCGCTGATGCTCGAAACTTTGGTGGCACGCGTCGCGGGGCAACCGCGCTCAACCGATGATGTTGTTAACGCGGTCGGCAATATGCTCGGCGATTGGCGGGCTGATCCGGCCTTTGTCACCGAGGCGTGCACGCTGCCTGGCGAGAGCTTTATCGGCGACCAGATGTTGATTGTTGACCCCGATGTCATCCGCCGCGAACGCCGCGCACTACAGCATGCGATTGGCGAGCAGCACGCGGACCTATGGCGCGAAATCCACGCAGCGAGCCTGACCGACGCCACCGACTTGTCGCCAACCGCTAAGGCTATGCGCAAACTGCGTGGGCTGGCGTTGATGATGCTATGGGCGGGCGGGGACAGTGCCGCGTCTAGCCGGGCGCTGGCGCAATTTCACCGCGCGAGCGGGATGACCGACCGCCAATCGGCGATGGCGGTGCTGGCACATAGCGATGCGCCGGAACGCGCTATCGCGCTCGCGGCATTTTTTGCGCGCTATCGGGACAATCCGCTGGTGCTCGACAAATGGTTTACGACGCAGGCCTTTTCGATGCGCGATGATACGCCCGAAGCGGTGGCGCGGCTGGCACAGCACCCAGATTTTACGCTGACCAACCCTAACCGTGTGCGCTCGCTCTACGGCGCTTTTGCGGGCAATCAGGGCAGTTTTCATGTGGTGGACGGGCGCGGCTATAACCTTCTCACCGACCTCATCATCGCGCTCGATCCCAAAAATCCGCAGACGGCGGCGCGGATGATACCATCTCTGGGGCGCTGGAAACGGTTCGACGAAGGTCGCGCCACGAAAATGCGCGCCTGCCTGGAGCGCATTCTGGCCAGCCCCGGCCTGTCACGCGATACGACCGAGCAAGCGAGCAAGAGTTTGGCGGGATAGCTTTGCGCTACTTTCCCCAGCCAGCAGCGGGCAGCGCGGGAACGGGATCATTATCCGGCCCGCTAACCCCGCCGCCGACTTCGACCGTTATGGGGCGCCAGCGCGCCTCTTCCTCGCGGCGTTTGACATAGGTGTGGAGGCCGATTTGCAGCGCAATCAGCATGTAAATGAACGGCTGGAACGCGATGCCGACGAACATGGCGCCAAGCAGATAGACGAGGTGCCCAGCCTGTAATGCGGTCGCCAGCGGGCGGATCCATTCGTCCTCAAACACGCATGTTCGATAACGGCGACGCAATTTCTCCATGCGGATCAGGCACACGGTTTGCAGATAGAGCCAGATGATGAGGCCAGGGAAACCTTGCTCCCCCAGCATTTCGAAATAGCTGTTGTGGAATGCACGGCCACGGTCGGTATAGGGCACAATCTCGCGCGTCACCTGCCCGCCGCTGTTGCGGACGATGACCTTGTTTACCTGTAACCTATTTTGGCGATATACCTCAAACCCGCCGCCCATCGGGTGGTCTAGCGCGTAATTCCACGTCCACCCCCACACTGCGACGCGGGTGGAAGCCGATTCATCCGACTGATAATTTGTGATAGTGTCCATCCGCGCCGAAAAGGCGGCGGGGATCAGCGGCAAAGCAATCAGACCGACAGCGGCAATGCCGCCGATATAGGCCATGCGCCGCTTGCTATCACGCAGACCGAGCAAGGCCAGCAACGCCGCACAGACCAAACCGGTTCGCGCCTGTGTGCCCACGGGGATGAGCAGACAGGCAAAGACCAGTGCAATGGCAAATCCCCAGACATAGATGCTGGTGCGGTATATGGTGCCATGCCGCGCCAGCCACAGGATCAGCGGGATGATGGCGATGGCGACTGTCGAGAAAATCGACCCCTCAAACAGCCCGCTATTATCGTCGATGAGCAGTTGCAGCGAACCATAGCCGCTGCCCCCCGTCGCGGTTTTCAGGCCGCCCGCGATGGCAAGTGTTCCCGCGCTTAGCACCATCACCAGCGCCAGCGATTCGATACGCAGCCGAGTCCGCAGTGCAAGGGGCAGGAACATTGACCACAGCAAGGCCTTCCAGACCCATGACCATTTTTCGAGTGCTTCAACCGGAAAATCGGCATTCAATGTGCTTATCCCGCAATAGGCAAGCAGCGCCAACAGAACGACCTGCAAATGGTCGAACCGCGTGCCCTTTTTACTATCGGCAACCAGCCAGCTGACCACCGCTAGCCCAAAAACAATGAGCGAAAGGGGCACCTTGTTAAGCAGGAAAAAGCTCAGGCGCTGCGGCGCGACAATATCGACATAGCAATAGGTCAGGATTAGCAGGAACGGCCGCTTGAGCGACAGAAACAGGATTGCCAATAAAAAGCCGAGGAGAAAGACGTCGCGCATATTGGCGGCCTACCCTTCGCCGCGCCAGCCAAAGCCTGCTGGGCGGTGGTGTTCTGCGGGCGGCGCTTCGTCGTCCAGATCGTCGCGCTCGCGCAATAGCCAAAAGGCAATGAGCAGCAGCGTGTGCGTCAACACTATGGCGAAACCGTCGATCATTTTGCTCGCTTAGCGGAATGTGGTTGACGTCGCCTTAAACTTTCTTTGCTTAAGAGAGGAATATGACACGCGTTTTGCACATCCTTGATCACAGCCTGCCCGCACAAAGCGGTTATAGCTTTCGCACGCGCGCCATTATCAAAGCGCAAATGGCGTTGGGGTGGGATGTTGCTGGCGTCACCAGCCAACGCCACCCCTTACCATCCGAAGCCGTAGCGATTGAGGACGGCATTCGCTTTTTTCGCACGGCGGGGGTCGGGCGTGGACCAAGCCCGCTACGCGAACTACGCGAAGTGCGTGCACTGACGGCGCGGATAGAGGAGGTGGTGGCAGAGTTTCAGCCCGACATTCTCCATGCGCATTCGCCCGTGCTCACCGCGCTGGCTGCTGGCAGAGTCGCGCGTCGGCATGGCTTGCCCTTGCTCTATGAGATTCGTGCGTTCTGGGAGGATGCGGCGGTTGGCAATGGCACGGGGACCGAAGGGTCGCTGAAATATCGGCTGACACGGGCGTTGGAAACACGCGCGGTTCGCCGCGCCGATGCAGTGGCGGTGATTTGCGATGGGCTGCGCATCGATTTGATTGCGCGCGGCATCGACCCCGGCAAAATCATGGTGTCGCCCAATGGTGTTGACCTTGAGCTTTTCGGCACACCGCCGCCGCGCGACGCGGCGCTGGCGGATGAACTGGGGTTGGGCGATGGCCCACTACTCGGCTTCATCGGCAGTTTTTATGACTATGAGGGGCTCGACATTCTGATCGCGGCAATGCCCGCATTGGTCGCGTCCTCCCCCGATGTGCGACTGCTATTGGTGGGCGGGGGGCCAATGGAGACAGCGTGGCGCGCGCAGGCTGCGGCGTCGAGCATGGCGGGCCGCATTCATTTTGTCGGACGGGTGCCGCATACGCTAGTCGAATCCTATTACAGCCTTGTCGATATACTGGTCTATCCGCGCAAAGCGATGCGGTTGACCGAGCTCGTGACACCGCTCAAACCATTGGAAGCGATGGCACAGGGGAAATTGGTCGCGGCGTCGAACATTGGCGGGCACCGCGAACTGATCGAAGACGGCGTCACCGGAACGCTATTTGCACCCGATGATCCGGCGGCGTTGGCGGCTTCGGTTGCCGAAATGCTCGGTGCGAGCCATATTTGGGACAAGCGGCGGCGGGACGCACGCGCATTTGTTGAACGCGATCGTAACTGGTCGTCAAACATTCGCCGTTATGAACCTGTTTACCAGCATTTGCTGGAACAGGCGGCGGCGTGGCGCAATGATGTGCCACAGTTGCCGGGGCGAAAGACGAGGACGACATGAGCTACCTTGAACGCGAATATATCCCGCCATCGGGACCAATCATGCCCTTTGGCAGCGCTGGCGTAGTCGGTGCGATGGCGGCCTTGCTCGGCCTTGTCGGGCTATTGCTGCCGACGACGCTAACCGAATCGATTGCGTTCCAGATGTATCTCGACACGATGATAGCTTCGGCGGTGCCGCCATTTGGTTGGGCCGCAAAGATTGTGACGGGCTTACTGCTGGCAGTGGCAGGCGGCTTACTTGGCTATGGCCTGGCGCGGTTGTTCGGTGTGCGAAGTGGCGGCGGCAGCATAGCCCAATTACTTGCGCGGTTGCGGGGCATTGGCGCGCAGGATGACGATGATGCTCCCGTGCTACGCAGCGCAGATCGCCACCCCGATGCACCAGCACGGCGGCCCTTTTCTGTCGCTACCGACATCCCCGCCCGACCAGCGGAGGCGAGCGAGTGGGATCAATATTGGCAAAATTCGCCTAGTGATGCGCCTGATGACGACGGCGAATTGTTGCTGACAAGCAATTTTGCAGATGTTCAGCCCGCCCCGCAGCCCGCTTATCATTCTATGCCAGCAAGCGAAGCTGAACCCTATATTCCCGCACCATTTGCATCACCGCCCTATGTCGAGGAATCCTTTGACGAGGATGTCTTTGCGCCGCTTATGCCTGCGCCGATGTCGGCTGATGCTGCCAGCGCCTTTGCGCATGACGCGCCTGTGGACAGCGCTATCATAGCACCAGCCCCGCACGTCGCCGCGCCACAAAGCGAAGCAGTTGACCTGTCCGTGGCACGGCTTGATGAACTGCTCGCGCGGCTTGAGGCTGGCTTGGCGAGCCGAAGTGGTGTGTCCACCGCAACAACCTTGGCTGCGGCTTCGCCTGCTAAGCTATCACCCGATGCGCTTGACGATGCCCCTGCAGGCACGCCGCCCTTGCCACAAGATTCGACTGTAGCGAAAGAGCGTGAGTTGCTGTTCCCCCAAGACCCCGCGCTCGCGGCTGCATTGGCAACGCTGCGCCGGATGAACCAGCACGTCGGCTAGAGCCTTTTCGAGTGAGATGGAAACATCGTACGGCTCAGGATATGGCGGAAAATATAGTAAAATAGAGGCTGATCCGGTTCAATCTGAAGCGGACAGACTCTAATCCATAGCAATCGTTAGCAATTCAACGACACTGCACAGCCCATGGCCGCCATCGCCGCTCCGTTCGCGGCGCTGCATGGTGACGGCACAATCGGCGACAATCTCTCCCGGTAGCAAAAACTCATGATCGGGAAGCGCCAGTAGCGCACTGGGTGCAGACGCATCGGCGCTGTCCAAACGCATCCGCAGTGTGATGATGTGGCGCGCACCGCTAAAGGTTGCGCTGGCCCATGGTCGTTCCTGCGCCTCGATCAATTCTGCATTGGGGCCCAGCAGCGTCAATAATATGCGGCAAAGGTGATTGGCGTTGCTCATGCGGCGGCTCCTTGGGCGTGCGAAACTTCTTCGCTCATAAAATGCTCTATGCGCCGCCGCGTGCGTATGCTCGGTTCGCGGCCCATCCGAAGGTCGAAGACAAAGCGTGGATCACGAACCGCTAGACGTCCGAATTTGGTGGCGGGCATTCCAGATCGTTTCAAAAAACGCTCGACGATCATGATCAGTGGACGGTCAGTCGGCATGGTGGGTGGCTCCTTTGGCATCGAGGGTTGAGTCGTTTGCTTGGCCCTTCTGATGATAGGCAATTTCCTACTTGTCTAGGAAAAATCCTAATGCTATTGTCCCAACATGGATTATGACTTGCCCGATGATGACCCTCGGTGTGTCCTCGACCGTGTAGCGCGGGCGCGCGGCGTGGATTATGCGGCGCTATCGCGCTTGGTTGGGCGCAACGCCGCTTATATTCAGCAATATATTAAACGTGGGACACCGCGCGTGCTGCCCGAGCGTGAGCGCGCGTTAATTGCCGATTTCCTGATGATTGACGAACAATTATTGGGTGCACCCAGCCCACGCACGCCGATTCGCGCTGCCAATGATCTGGTGGCGGTGCCCCGGCTCGATGTCGGGGCGGCGGCGGGTGCGGGGAGCATGGCGGAGGATGACCACGCGGTGGCGCAGCTTGGTTTTGACCAACGCTGGCTGCGTAAATTAACCGCCAGCCCGCAACGACTTGCGATTATCGGGGTAGAGGGCGATTCGATGCTGCCGACGCTCAGCCACGGCGACGACATCATGGTCGATAGCGGCGACGGCGTCGAACGGTTGCGCGACGGCATTTATGTGCTGCGCCGCGACGGGGTTTTGTTGGTCAAGCGGCTGACACGCGGATTGACCCTGGCTGCGGGCCACATCAACATCGTCAGCGACAACGCCGCTTATCCGGCCGAACATGACGTGGGTGTGGACGATTTGACGATCGTAGGCCGCGTGGTGTGGGCCGGACGCCGGATTAGGTAGCGGTGAAATAGAGCGTCGGGCTGGCGGCTGGCGGCTGGCGGCGGGGGCTGCGGGCGGCCGCCTTGTTTCCCAAGGGGTCGGGGACGGGGTCGCGACGGGGCGAGCCCCGCCTATGATCCGCTTGGCCGTCTGGCGCAGAGCGTGGGCGGCTTTCACGCCATCCACCGCCGGACATCCATCGCCTTGTGTAAAATGCGCTGGATGACAATGGTGCTTTCTTCGACATCGTAAAATATCCGGTGACTGCGGTGCGCCGCCGACCGGATCGGCGGATGTATGTCGGGATGGATAGCCCCAATTTCGGGGTGATCGCACAGCATGGCAAAGCTGGCTTCAAAGCTGCTCACATAGTCCGCCGCGCTACCCCACCCAAATTGCTCGGCACCATAGTCCAGTATCGACACAAGGTCGGCATCTGCCGCGCGGGATAGCTTAACCCGCCGCACGAAGCACGTGTCTCGCGCGGCCTTCGTCAAGGATGTCGTGCACTATGCGCTCGCTGATGCCCGATGCGCGGCCCACATCAATCTCTGACTGCAAGTGCAGACGTGCTTCAAATAGGCGCTGGTCGCGGCGGACGAGGTCGCGCATATAGTCGCTGCTACTCGCATAGCTGCCGTCGGCAACGCGCGTTTCAACCCAGTTTTTCAACTTATCAGGGATGGAGATGTTCATCTGTGCCATGCGGCATAAATACGTGCACGTGCGCTTATTGTCAATAATGACGCATCTGGCGTCGGCGTGCTGGCGACTTATGTCTATGACGCGCTTGATCGCCGTTCGTCGGTGACGTTCGGCCCTCGCGCCTGACCGCCTGTCGAGCGACCTTGGTGCACCGAATTACCGCTCCAGATGCGATAACCCCTATACTCTTACGCTTCTTCCCACCATTCAGCCCGCTTTCCTACAGCCATTCGGCCATGGTATGATGCGCTCTGTTCCACGGTGCTTTTTTCTGCCCTTCCCCTAGGCAGGGCCTAGCGGGTTTATTCTGCCCTTCCCCCGTCATCCGGGCGCAGGCTGGGACAAGCCTAGCAGGTAGATCTTTGAACTGTCGAACCCCCACCCCTAACCCCTCCCGCAAGCGGGAGGGGGACATTCTCTCTCTTCGCGTCTTTGCGTCTTCGCGCGAACATTCTTTCTTCCGTCATTGCGAGGAGGGCTTTGGCCCGACGCGGCAACCCAGTCTATGCAGCGCTTATGGATTGCTTCGTCTGGCTTTGCATTCCTCGCGGGTGTCGAGAGTGGGTGGCAAAGTGTATTATGTGTATGATACGACTGTGTATCGTTGACACCACAGCTCTGTAACCCGCAGGCGGCCGTTGTT
>ERZ1292633.2145-Hain-H41-02um-R1-2145-length-20476-cov-8_pt1 | contig 20476 bp, 19 predicted proteins | sample MGYA00564406_ERZ1292633 | MGnify/ENA primary metagenome ERZ1292633 (study PRJEB36523, sample SAMEA6512639) | groundwater metagenome | collected 2019-01-08 | study: AquaDiva: Metagenomics assemblies of 32 groundwater samples
TATTTTACATCAAATTTATGAATCAGCAAATCCACACTTTTTTTCTGTCATTGCGAGCGAAGCGAAGCAATCTGATAACTCAACTGGATTGCCGCGTCGCGGACTCCTCGCAATGACAATTCATTACGAAATAATATTTTCCAGTTCTCGCCAAATCGCATACATCGCAAAAGTGTCCAGCTCGCAATAAGCTAACAGATCTTTGGCTATTTTATCTTTTTCTTCTTTAGAAATATCGCCTAAAGCGATCTTGTCCCAACTTTGAGAAGCTGTGCCCCCCTCCTGAATATGAAGATCTTTATAGGAAAGCTTCGGCACAAGAACCGGCAAAACACATTTTATGGAAGTACTGCCCTTGAAATGCTTATGGACAAAATATTGCTTGGAAAAAACATCCATTAGGTCATAAATACGGCTATTCACGGAATCCATGAATATTTTGAATTCCGGCAATCTTTCCGCCAATTTTTTATTTATATTGCACTCAAACTTTTTATTCCACGCAATTATCGTACCTTTATCGCCAACGTGTTTTTGCAGCGACTCCGCCAATGGTCTGCTCGGATCATCGGATTTCGTATGCAAAAAATCAAAATGTTCCAATTTTGCCGATGGCAACGCCAACTTGTGAAGCGAATATTGGAATGGTATCTGCTGATACGGCGAATATCCATCAAAACGAGGGACTGCGGCCGGGCAGGTTTCATAATCCAAAAAATAAAGAGGAAAAACTAATTCTTCAAATTCTTTTCTTATCAATTCTTTTTCAATCAAAATCTTATCAAGAACATAGGCATCAATCTGGTTCCTCTGGATCTCGCTAAATTCTATCTCTTCCGGAATTTCTTCGAATTTAAAAATATTGGCATCAATTAACTGCTGTAATTTTTTCTTACTGCTGCCTATGCGGGCAATATCATGAATACTGTATTCCGGAACATCCGGATTTGAATAAGAAAATGTAGCGCAATGATTATTGCGACTTTTAGTAATACAACTGCAGTATCCAACGGGTTCTGTTTTAGCCGAGAGATATTCCAGTGCCCCGTCCATTTCCGCGCTTACTTCATCAACCAATTTTTCTACTCCCTCGGTGACGTCTTCGATTACAAACATGTTCTTTAAATCCAATTCTCCACTGCGAATATAATCTGGATTTAAATGAAGCACCTTAATACCGCAAATTTTTATATCACATTTTCTAAGTAAATTTACCTGAAAAGCCAAGTCGTAAAAATGAATCTTTTCCTTGATCTCATTGGTCGCTTTCACTTCATATATATTGTATCCGCCCTTCTCGGTATCATATTCCAAAATATCTACCGCCGCTAAGAATCCGTCTCGAACAAAGATTGGCTGAAATAAGACCTGACCGCCCCCTGTCATTGCGAGTCCGCCAGTTGGCGGATTAGCCCGTGGCAATCCAGTCCCCTCTGCGATTGTAGCCAAATACTTCTGTGTTAATTCTTGAGCATCCTTTCCCCTTCCTTCAATTAAAACTCCGGCGGAAAAAAGTTTTCTCGCCAAAAACTCAACCTCGTTTCCTGTTTCTATAATAGATTTCTCAAATTCAGACAATTCTGATTTATCATAAATATCCGGCCGATGCATTTTAAGCCATACATTTTTCTTGCACTCTCTAAAAAGAATGTAATCTGTTTTGGAAATGGTAAGCATAATAAATATTTAAATTACTAAAATTATATATCAATTAGTCATATTTATAAAATAAAAAACCCCTTAAGCGTTAATCTCTCGGGGTTAAATGCGATTCTTATCTGATTTTCTGCAGGCTTTTCTAAAAAATATATAAGTTAACTGGAATTCACAATCGACTATCTCATCTTTTACATCTAAAGTCTGTTCACATCTTTTTAAAATAATTAATCTAATTTTTAAGATCCAGCTAGGCAAACAAACAATAAGCTTCCACGGCCACCCACCCCCTCTCTGTTCTTTAGACGCCTTCCTTATCATGATTTTATTCTCCTTAATCAAAATAAATTTATCAAAACATCTATAATAAGTTATATAGTATCCATGCTTATAAATCAACCACCAAAACAAAAAACCGCCCCTTGCGGGACGGTTTTTCAAAAGCGAATTTGAGTTTAGTAGCCGCCTCTGCTGCTACCTCCTCCAAAGCCTCCTCGGCTGCCGCCTCCGAAGCCTCCGCGGTTTCCACCGCCAAAGCCTCCTCGGCTACCGCCTCCAAAGCCTCCTTCTCTTTTTGGGCGATCTTCCATTGGGCGAGCTTCGTTAACGAGAATCTTTCTGCCGCCTAGTTCCTTATCATTGAACATTTCGATCGCTTTGTCAGCGTCGGCGTCATTTGTCATCTCAACGAAACCAAAACCTCTGGACCTGCCCGACATTTTGTCGATTATAACGGTAGCTGAACTGACTTCTCCAGCTTTGCTGAAAACGTCTTTCAACTCTTCGTTAGTGGTTGTATAAGGCAAACCACCGACATATAATTTCTTAGCCATTGTTTGATTTATGTTGTGCCGTAGGGCGACCCTCACTATTTTTCGCTTACATCAAATAATTGACTAAGGCGAGACCAGTTGAGACCTACAGGAAGCATGCTAACACACAACGATAAATAAAGCAAATAAAAAACCGTCCCACATTCCGGGACGGTTAAATACTTTTACTCAACTTTTATTGTTCTGCTTTTCCAACCTGATTCGGTCAAAATACTTATCTTCATACAGTGGTTCTTTGAATCTTCCTGTATATCAAAAATCTTAGAACTATCGTAATTATTATACATAGGCAAGCTCACTGCCCATTTCTCATCTTCTAAAAACAAAGCTATTAATTTTCGGTTTTCTTCGCCGGGAGAAGGGACTGTCCATACTTTTAAAACCTCTTTTCCTTTAAAAGAAATACATGTCCCCGAAAAGATTTTATCAATAGGCTCATATCTTATATAACTTCTATGTTCAGAAAATGGCCTATTATCAAAATAACGCGTAAGCCTTTCTTTTTTTAATTCAGTCCAATCTTTGAAATCTGGAATTTCTGGTTCCATACTATTTACCTCCTTTTAGAATCTATTTAAAGATTCTAATTATTTTAAACTTCTAATTTAATAATACTATCACTATTAATAGTTATCAATCCCCCACATAAAACTTATGTGCGGGATCAACCCTACATAAAAATTCTATAAAAAAACCGCCAACCAATTTAAGGCTAACGGTTTATGCTCTATTCATTCATTATTGTTCTGCTTTTCCAGCCAGACGCTGTTAAGATGCTTATCTTCATATAAGGACTATCCGGACTACCATCTAAGATGAGGATCTTGGAGTTATCCTGGTCTTTGTTAATGGGCAAGCTCATCACCCATTCGCCGTCTTCTAAGCATAGGGCCATTACTTCTTGAGCTTCTATACCGGGAAGAAGAGCAATTGTCCATACTTTTATAGTTTCTTTTCCGTAGAATAAAATACTTGTCCCTGCAAATAATTTATCCGGCGGCTCGTATTTTACATAACTCCTTAATTCGGCAAATAATTTATCGCCAAAAAAACTTACCCGCCCATTCTTTTTTATTTCAGTCCAATCTTTGAAATCCGGTATTCCCGATTTCATACAATACACCCCCTCTGTCCTATTTTTTAAACTTCTAATTTAATAGTAATGCCGCTATAAATAATTATCAACCCCGCACCTTTTGAGGATAAAATAATTATCCTCAAAAGGTGCGGGATCAAGAAAGTGTTTTTTAAAATAAAAAAATGCCCCCCGACTCAGGTCGGGGGGCATTGTGCTTAGGGTCTGTCAGTTAAAACACTGGGCCTTGGCAAGACATACGGCCTAGGTTGCATAACCGTCGCTTTTCTCTCGCTTAGAGCGCGCGACCTGGGCGCCCCATTTCCATCCCCAAAAAATCTGGGGCTGGGTTTTGAACTGGGCTTGGGACTTGACTTAACAGAACTGGCTAACGGCCTAGCAGGAGCGTTCGTAAGAGGACTTGCTGTATTCCTCCTGGCCTTTTGATAGCCGGAGAAACTTATACCAGCCGTTGCATCCCTTCCAGCTGACTGATACATATAGAAGAGGCCAGCCGAAGCATCTCTTCCGGCCACTTGGGCGACAGTAAAAAGTCCTGTTGCCGCATCTCTTTTTGCCCATTGCCAGCCGGAGAAAATAAGCGCCATCGCATCACCCTGCGCCTTCTGATATAAGGAACCCAGAGAGATGATATTCTTTTGGCTTTCGACATTGCCGAATACCGTAACTACGTTACCCCCTATACTGAAAGGGGCAACCAGCAATGCCACACAAACGGCTATTTTTGCATAGCTCGTAGCCACAAAAATAAACGGCTGTTTTTTCTCATCGCCAGCAACCAATCGGCTTAGCAGGCACGATACAGCAAAATACACTGCAAACGTCACGCAGAACAATACTAAGTTCATTTTTAGTCTCCTTTCCCATATTTAGATTTCAAACAGCGAGTTTTTAATATAACAAATTTGGATAATTTTGTCAATCCCCCACATAAACCCTATGTGGGGGATAAAATACTCCCCCGAATTAGGCAATTTCCATTAAAAGTGGTAATTTTATAGTGATTTCTTTCCGACTTTTAGGCGGAACTAGAAATCCTATAACCCTGTTAAATAAAATCTTTGATTTTCTTTTGCAAAAACAAAAGATTTAACAGGGTACTCAATTTTGTAGTTAATTTTTTACTACAAAAAAGAGCGTAAAAAATTAAACAAAATTGGTATGTTAATTGACGACATCAAAATTAGAATAGAAGCCGGCAACGGCGGCAGGGGCGCCGTGGCTTTTGATAAGAATAAATTTGCTCTTGGTCCGGTAGGCGGAAGCGGAGGACGCGGAGGTGGAATTTATTTTGAAGGAATATCGGACCTTAGCGCCCTGAATCAATTTAGATTTAAAAAAGAAATAAAAGCTCAAAACGGAGAAAACGGAAAGGGCCAATTTTGCGATGGTCCAGACGGACTAGATCTGACATTGAAAGTCCCCGTGGGCACGGTGATCCATAATTTAGACAACCAAAGAGAAGTTGAACTCACTAAAATCGGGGAAAGAATTAGAATTGCGCGAGGCGGAGATGGCGGCAGAGGCAATTTTCATTTCAGATCTTCAAAAAATACTAGCCCGAAAGAATTTGAATACGGGATGCCCGGCCAGAACTTCAATCTTCGTTTGGAATTAAAACTTATCGCCGACATCGGTTTTGTAGGTTTACCAAACATCGGCAAGTCCAGTTTATTGAACGAATTAACCAACGCCAAAAGCAAAGTGGCAAATTATCGTTTCACAACCCTAGAACCTAACTTAGGTGTTTATTATGATCTAATTTTAGCTGATATTCCCGGACTCATTGAGGGCGCTTCTTCCGGAAAAGGGCTAGGTATCAAATTCCTGCGCCACGTGGAGCGAACTAAAATCTTATTCCATTTTCTTTCCGCTGAATCTAAATCCCCCGTTAAAGACTATAAAACCATCCGAAAAGAACTCGGAAAATACAATAAAGAACTCTTGAATAAACCGGAATATTTGATTCTTAGTAAAACCGATGTTTTATGTAATGACCTACGAGGCCCCAAATATCGTAGTTCTTCGGACCTCGTAGGTCAAAAAATGGCCTTCTTGGCAACAAAACTAAAAATCCCTAAAACTAAAATAAGCCCCGTCTCTATTTATGATTTTGACAGCATCGAAAAAATCAAGAAGCTTTTGAATGTAATAGCAAAAAAGAAAAAAGTTTCGGATAAAAAAGCTAAGAAAAAAAGTTTATAGGCTTATTATTAAATCGTTCAAAGTTTTTTTTGCCGAATCCGAACTTTTTACATTCATCAGGCGCATACGTATTTTTTTGGCATTATCAAATCCCGAAACATACGCCTTGTAATGTTTTTTCATAATTTCAAAATGTTTACCCCCGCACCATTCCTTGGTGTTGGCGGGTTTTTTATCGCCAAATATCTTTTCAAATAATTTCGTGTGTTCTAAGGCTAATTTTAATTTATATTTTAGAGTTATTTTGCGGGTTTTTGAATTAAAGAAATAAGGTGTTCCGAAAAGCGCCCTGCCTACCATCACACCATCAACTCCGTATTTTTCATATTTTTCCTGCGCGTCAACCAAACTTGAAACATCGCCATTTCCAATTATTAATGTCTTGCTCTTAGCCTTGTTTCTCATTTTCACGATCTCGCCAATAATATCCCAGCGCGCCGGAACATCGGACATTTCTTTTTTAGTCCTGCCGTGAATAGTGAGGGCCGCTATATCCATTTTCAACAAATAAGGAATCCATTTCTTATATTCCAGTTCATTAAAGCCAGTTCTGGTCTTGACCGATACCGGCAATTTTCCCGCCCCGCGAATAGTTTCTTTTATAATCTTTACGGCTAACTTAGGATTTTTTATCAAGGCCGATCCAGCGCCCTGTCTCACCACCCCTCTATCCGGACAGCCCATATTTATATCAATTCCATCAAATCCCAATTCCTGTGCCATAAGCGCGCATTTATAAAAATTCTCGGGTTTAGCGCCAAAGAACTGAACTACGATCGGGTGCTCAGACTTATCAAAGGTCAGATCCAACATCAGATTCTTTTTGCCCCCCGAACAAAGCCCGTCACAAGACACAAATTCAGTCCACATCACATCGGGCTTGCCATATTTAGCGATCATCCGCCGAAAAGCCGCGTCCGTAACATTAGCCATAGATGCCGAAGCCAAAATCGGCCGTTTTTCTTTGCGTGTTTTTTCCGCCAATTTTTTCCAGAATCCTTTTATCATATTATATATAATACCAATCTACGAATGAGTACGAATGCTACGAATGACAACAAATAAGAAACTGCTGATGGCCTGATCAATTCGTAGTCATTAGTTATTATTTGTATCATTTGTATATTTGTATTTCATTGGTTATTTTATAATTCCCCCGCCCAGCATTTCTCCTTTTGGTGAATAAATAACAGCCGATTGGCCAATAGCTATAAATTTTTGCGGCTCATCAAAAATTAGTGAATAGTTAAATGAAACATGAAACATGTTTTTCTTTTTGCCTACCGCTTGTCGCTTGTCGCTTTTCAACAAAATTGCCTTAAAGAGCGGCTGCCTATAGCGAACCATGGCTAATACCTTATATCCCTTATTCGCGCGAATAAGGGATATGATAGAAACGGGATTAATTAAATTAACATCAGCTAAATTAACTTTTTTTTTGAATAAAGCGGGGTTATTTTCGCCTTGCGCCACAACAAGTGTGTTAGTTTTCAATACTTTATCCGCCACATAATACGGAACGCTAGCCGGGCTTTTTGCTGCATTATTTAAGCGCAGGCCATGGCGCTGGCCTATTGTGTAATAAAAAACTCCGTCATGATTTCCTAAAATATTTCCATCAGTATCAACAATATTCCCTTTTTTAGGTTTTATATATTTTTTCAAAAAATCTTTCAGACCAACTTTACCCAAAAAACAAATTCCTTGGGAATCTTTTTTGGCGGCATTCAATAATCCAAATTTTTGAGCCAATTTTCTGACTTCCGGCTTTTTCAAATCACCGAGCGGAAATAAACAATGTTTTAATTGTTTTTGAGTTAAAGTCCACAAAAAATAAGACTGGTCTTTGTTTTGATCGCGCGCCTGCAACAAAATAAAAAAATCTTTATTCGCCGAAACCTCCGCAGTTGCTTTGGTATGGTCCGCTCGTTTTCCTTCGGGCGGCGAAGCAACGAGCCTGCCTGCCGGTAGGCAGGGACTAGCAAGTGAGTCGCAGGACGAACGAAGCGGGTTGAGGGAAGAAAGATTTTTTGTTTTTGATAAACGAACATAATGCCCCGTCGCCACATAGTCCGCTCCCATTTCCAAAGCCCTTTCCAAAAACAAGCCAAATTTTATTTCCTTATTGCACATCACATCCGGATTTGGCGTAATGCCTTTTTTATAGCCATCTATCATATATTGCATCACATCTTTCTTATATTCTTTTTCATAATTCCAAACATAAAAAGGAATATCCAAAACTTCCGCCGCTCTGCGGGCATCTTCCAGATCTCTGTCTGCGCAACCATCCAAATTAAAACAACGTAAATGAACGCCCACGACATTATAGCCTTGTTTTTTAAGCAATCCGGCCGCCACCGAACTGTCTACCCCGCCACTCATTCCCACAAAAACTATTTTACCCTCATTATTAATTTTAACCATATTTCTAAAATACTATATAACTAAATTTATAAATAAGAAAGTAATAAAATCCCCTCACTCATATCAGAGTGAGGGGATAATTTTTATAATCCTTTCTGCTGTTTTCTGGATATTTGTTCTAATAAAGACTTTGCTTCTGACAGCATATTCATCATTTCTTCCTCAAGAATATCCATTTTTGCGAAGATTTTTTTAGATTCTTCCCTGCATTCTTCTTTCAGACTGCAAAAATCGCACCCCGTCTTCTTACTGCGAAGCTCGCATTTTTCCACTTTATCGCAATCTTGTACAAGTAATTCATTGAGTTCCGCTTGGCTTAATTGAATCTCTGTCTTTAAAACAAGAAAGAGTTTCTCAAGATTATCTGACATAATGCCTCCTCTAAAGGACTGTTCGTATGGTAAAACAACCATCATAATAAGTCAAATTAGTCTTGCTAAAATATTTATTTTGGAATAAAATCATAAAATGCTTAGCTACAACGAATTGAAAGTAGGAATACTTTTTTCTTTTGAAGGAACTCCTTATGAAGTTTTGGATTATGAATTTTTAAGGATGCAACAGAGAAAACCGGTTGCCAAAACCAGAATTAAAAATCTCATTACCGGACAAGTCATAGAAAAAAACTTTCATCAAAACGAAACCTTAAAGGAAATTGAAATAGATAAAACAAATATAATTTATCTTTATAGCCACAATGATGAATATTGGTTCTGCGAAAAAGGCAATCCAAAAAATAGATTCAAATTGCCTTTAAGCAAGTTCGGCGAGGGCATCAAATTTATCAAATCAAATACCGAGGTCTTAGCTATGAAACTCGGAGAACTAATTCTTAGCGTGAAGCTTCCTGTAAAAGTTGAAGTTAAGGTTAAAGAGGTTCCTCAAGGCGAACGCGGAAACACCGCTCAAGGCGGTTCAAAAATGGCCGACCTGGAAACCGGCGCTCAAGTCCCCGTTCCTCTATTTGTTAATACCGGAGATATTATCCGGGTGAATACAGACACGGGAGAATACGTGGAAAGGGTAGAAAAGGCAAAGTAAGAAATAAAACATTCCAACATTCTTGAGAATGTTGGAATGTTTTTTAATTACTACTCTTTAATAATTCTTACAATCCCCTTATCCGCATCTACTTCAACCAAATCACCGTCTTTAAGAACTTGGGTAGCAATTTTAGTGCCAATGATGCAAGGTTTTTTCATTTCACGCGCAACTATAGCGGCGTGGCAGGTTATACCGCCTTCATCCGTGACAAAAGCAGAGGCCTTATTCATTGCTATTAAAAAATCTGGTCTTGTCATGGGGCTAACTAAAACATCCCCCTTCAAAACTTTAGCCAAATCTTTATTTGTAAAAACCATTTTAACCCGTCCTCTTACTACTCCGCGCGATGCGGACTGACCGCTTATAGAATCAACTTCTGAAATTAAATGTTCGCTTTCCAGCTTAATATTCAGCTTTTTAAGTATTTCATCTTGATCCCCGGTATAAATTTTATTGCCAAAATATATAAACCCCTTTTGATATTTGACCGCTTCTTTTAAAAGCTGGCCAGCCTTCTTTCCGCTAAATACACTTTTAGGAGACACAAAATGTGTTAATTCGCCAAGCTCCGGAAATAATTTACCTAGATTATGATCAAGCACTTCATCTCGTAAAGAAGTTAAATCTTGCGTTTGTTCCCTTACTGACAAGGCCTTTGCCTTTGTTTTGTCTGGCAGGCTTTCCACGAGTGGCACAACCCAAACAAGGGACTCCCCATAATCAAAGTCTATAAACAACTCGTATAAATGCTTTAATTCTTCAAGATTTTTAACCGACTTCTTTTTTTTAAAATATGGCCCTATCTCATCAATTACTCCAAAAAACTTCGCTATGACACCATCCAAATAACCCGCATTAGCCATTATGACTTTTCCAAATTGGCCAAAAATTTTCTTTAATTCCCCTTCGGGATAGTAAATCTTGGCGTGAGCTCCGCCAGAATATACGAAAAGCGGATGCCCTGTATCAATTACGATACTAAATTCCGGAGCAGGTCGCTTATTGAACTGGGTATAGGCAACAACTTGGAATAACGAATAATTTCTTGAAAATTCTTTAATATATTTAACGGCCATAATTTATTAATGAAGTTATGATTTATATTTCTAAAGTATAATTTTTATTATCGTATTTTATAACTACATTATTAGTAAATATTTCAATCTCTACAATACCTCCATTTTTTAATTTTCTCTCAGGATCATTAAAAGATCCTATTCCAAAACCAAAAAATAAGGCGTCGATTACTTCTCCGTGAGAAACTAAAACGATTTGTGATAAATCTCTATGTCCGCCTTGATTATTCTTTCTAAAAATTCTAATGGACTTTATAAAAGCTTCCTTTACTCTAGATGTAACATCTTTGAATGATTCAACTTTATCTTCTGTTAATTTACCGTTTACCCATAGATTTTCAAGTTCTTTGCCGTATCTGTTATTAAGATCAGCAAAAATTTCTGCTGAATTACCATAAAACCTTGTTGACTCAAAAGATTTTGTCTCGTGAATTTTATCAGGAATCACAGAAATACCAGACGCAATGAGCCCTTCTTTAAGAATGTCTGCGCTTTGTTTTGCACGAACTCTGCCAGAAGTTATTATTCTTACAGGAAAATCTTTATTAATTTTTGAAGAAACCAAACTCGCGGTTTCTTTTATTTGATCTTCGCCTTTAGGTAATAAATCTCTCTCTAATTCTTCATTGGAAACATTTGTATACTCTTTATATTCAGAAGCTCCGTGCCTAATAAAAAATATAGTAGAAATTAATTTAGGTTCTTTCTCAATTCCGCCCCCTATTATTTTTTCAATATTATTTTCTTTCATTTATTTTTTTTATTATGCCATTGTCAGCATCAACTTCTATCATATCACCATCCTTCAAAACATCTGTAGCATACTTTGTGCCAACAATACATGGAATATTAAACTCTCTTGAAACAACGGCCGCATGACTCATTAGGCCTCCCTCATCAGTAACGATTGCTGCTGCCCTTTTTATTGCAATCATCATTTCTGGTCCAGTTGTGTCTGATACAAGAATATCCCCCTCTTCCATCTTGTTAATATTTTTTTCATCGTTTATGGAAAATTGTATAACCTTAACTTTTCCTTTTGCTTTACCCCTACAAGCAACAGTTCCAATCAATTTATCCTTGGGCATATTTCTATTCAATACTTTTATCTTTTCTTCAGCGTCTTTACCTAAATAAATCGTCATTTTTTTGTTTACAGTATTCCACTCGAGATAAGAATACGCGTGTCTCCTCGAAACATCTACGACTTTGTGACCATTTAAACACTCCTTGATTTCTTCCCAAACCATCGAGGTTGAATCTTCTCTGCCTGTTCTCACAACAAGTTGTTCCAATAATTTTGCGATCATGGCATTTGGCCCGATCAACGCCTCGTTTATAATCTGTCTTAACTTAAATTTAAGATGCTGTATCTTAATAATATAATTTGCCAATTTTCTCTTATCATCAGACCATAATTTTAGATTAACTTTTCCAGACAAGACATCTTGGATGTTTATTTTTCCCTTAACATATTCCTGTAGTTGATTTTCTATTTTTGTAAAATAAAAGAATTCTGTTTGCATATAGTATTCAAAAATATGCCCACCTATTTTAAATAACTCTTCCAAAAGATTAATGAATTCTTTATTGTCTATTTCTTTCAGATCTCGTTTGCTTAATTTTAAAATTTCATCCGCAGCCTTTAACGAACCGCTTTCAAAGCTTTTAAAATCTGATCCTTTCAAAACCTTATTAAATCTTTCTTCGCTTAATTTATCAAGAATAAATTTTTGAATAAATAATTTCCACTTTCCATTTTTTATAGTCATAGCAACACCTTCAATATCCTTATATGATGATCTGAAAAGCAATTCGCTTATAAAAATATTTGAGTAAGGAAGTTTGAACACCGGTTCATAATTTACTACACTCTCTGCTGTTTTATTTAATATCCTTACAATTCCCTTATTCGCATCAACTTCAACCAAATCGCCGTCTTTAAGAACTTGCGTGGCGATTTTAGTGCCGATGATGCAAGGTTTTTTTAATTCCCTTGAAATTATGGCTGCATGACAAAGTACGCCGCCTTCATCCGTAACAAATGCAGCTGCCCTCTTCATAGCAGGAATAAATTCAGGCATCGTCATATAAGAAATTATAATATCTCCCCGTTTTACCTTATTAATATCTCCTCTTTTTTCCACTTTTTTCACTGTACCGCAAACTAATCCGCCATATGCCATCTGTCCAAGAATTTCGTCAGTATTTTTACTAACGTTTTCCTGTTCAAATTTTATATTAAATTTTTTCTCTATGTCATTTCTTGAGATACTAACAAATAGAGTTTTGTCAGTATAAAAAAATCCGCTTGATCGTTTTATTAATTCTTCAATGGATGGCAAATTACCTGTTTTTATTTCTTCGATAGTCAACAAATCCCAATATTTTTTAACAGAAGGATAAATCACATCCAATGATCTTTTTATTAAATTATTCCATTCTTCAGCCATTGATTGGGTTTCTTCTCTGATTTGAACAAAATTATCAGGAATTTTCAAACCATTACGTTGCTCTGGCAAACTTTCTGAGATCCACCAATATGCCTCAACCCACGACCATTCTTTTTCCGTCAATTCCATAAACGCAATCAATTCTTTGATGGAAAGTGGTCTATTTTTCCTTAAATATTTATTTAAGGTGTCGTTTAATTTTTTATAATGTAATACAGTAGTGCTCAAAAAATTTTGATCCTTCTTTGTAATTTCTATCAGGATACATGTCAACCAATCTATTCCTCTTTTGTCATAATACACTGATGCAATATTATCCTTCTTTTCAAAAACAATGTAAGGCATAAACGGCTGTTCTTTGCGAGTCCATTCCTTTTTATTTGTAGATTCTGCGTTCGTCCATATTTGAATGAGGGACAGCGGAAAATCACGTGAAAATAATTTTTCATAAACAATTGGTTTTTTATCAATTGTCCCTTCCTTATTATTCAATGTCGTAATCGGCCTGCTTTGAGTAATATAGAATTTTCCTTTTTCAAAAGCCCATTCAATATCGCAGGGAAAACCATAATGTTTTTCAATTCCTAAAAGAATATTGGAAAGCTCTAAAATCTGTTTGTCGCTTAAAACTTGTTTTTCTCCTTTCTCTTTAGGAATATTTATCCATTCATTAGCTTGCCCTGAGCCTGTCGAAGGGCCGCCTTTTTCAGAACGATAAAGTCCCCGTTCTTGAACGGAAACGTTTTTATCAATAATTCTCCTTGGTTCTTTTTCTACCACATAACTATCCGGGGTAATTTGCCCGGAAACAATAGCCTCGCCCAGTCCAAAACCTGCTTCAATAATTAATTGATTTCTGTCTTGGGTAACCGGATGGACCGAAAAAGCCACGCCAGAGGCTTCGCTTTCAACCATTTTTTGAACTACCACGGCAACAGAAATTTTTTGTTTGTGCAATTCTTTTTCAAATCTGTAAAAGATGGCTCTAGGAGTGAACAAAGAGGCCCAGCATTTTTTAACATTTTCAAGTAGGTTTTTCTCTGTGGTATTAAGGAAACTATCAAGTTGACCTGCCCAGGCCGCACTGGCGGAATCTTCGGCCGTGGCAGATGATCGGACAGCTACATATTTTGTATTTAGCTTTTTGAAGTATTTTTTGATTTCTTTCTCTATGTCCTTAGGCATATCCGCGCCTATGATGAGAGCTTGAATTTTCTCGGAAGCATTTTCAACTGTATGGATTTCTTTGTGATTAACTGTGTGCAGAATCGAATCTATTTCTACATCTAAATCTGTTTCTTCCAGAAACTTCTCAAAAGAAGCGGAAAGAATTACAAAACCAGGCGGAACAGGAATGCCTGCCTGTGTCATTTCGCCCAACGAAGCGCCCTTGCCCCCAGCAATAGAAGCGTTGTTTTTATTGATTTGTTTAAAATCTCTGATTAATTCCATAATTTTGATAATATCGGTTTTTCTATTACTTAAATACCGAGTTTAAAGATATTCACAAAAACACATTGACTTTAATAGGCTTCTTGTTTATTATTATATTGAATTCACATGAAAGAGCACTTCTTAAAGTTTCGTCTTTAAGCGGTGCTTTTTTTATATTCAAGTTTTGTCCTTAAATTATCCATATAAACTATTTTTTCTTTGGCGGATTTCTTTAATAAAGTTGAGCAAGTATTTCGATATGGACTCATTACTAGTTTCAATTTTTTGTTTTCGTACAAATAAGAAACTAATGAATAAAAATCGCCATCACTCGTTATAATAATAGCTTTATTATAATTGTTATTATTAAAATCAATCATTGTTTGCAAAACCAAATCGGCATCCACGTTCCCCTTGTGTTTACCTTCTTTATCCGGCAGAACCGGCTTGAACATTAAAACATAACCATTTTTTTGAAGAGATGAATATAATTCCTTATTCTGCGGAACATAACCAATAAAAATATAAGCGGTTATTATGTTGTATTTTTCTTTTAAGTATTTTCTAAATCTAGAAAAGTCCAGCTTCCAGCCTAAACTCTGAATTCCTAAATTTAAATTTTGACTGTCAATATAAGCGTAGTTATTTTCCTTTTTTGTCATAATGACTTTATTTTTCATATAACATTTTCTCCGGTCTTGCTTTCTTTAGGTGCTTCTTCCTCGTTCCCAAAATCTTTTCCCAAGCTTTTTTGCAGGGCCTTTTTAAGATCGGCCACGTCTACCTTTTTCTTGCCAGGTTTGTCAAAGTGTTTGGGCTGTCTTTCTCTTTTTTCCTCGCCCGCCATAACCCCGCTTAGCGGGGCGAAAGAGGACTTGCCCGCCACAATTTCAGAAAGAGATGGCCCGTCCGCCATAATTTTGACGGGTGCGGGCTTCAAAATTTCTGATAAACGATGTTCATCTTTATGGAGTATTCTATCTTCTGACATTCGAGCCCCCGTTACCGTCCATTCTTCAGCAATTTTTTCTTCAACCGCGAGCCTGGGAGTGCTATAAAGCCTTCTGCTATTTTCTATAAGTACATCTTTATAATTCTCTTCTGGTAATGCCGGCGGCGGAATAGTTTTGGCAGAAAAAGGCCTGGAAGCTACGCCATCGATCATAAGCTTTATATAAAAATTATACTTTGGAAGATTAACGAGATCATTGAGCATAAAATCGGGCTGGAATTCTTTTTCTAAAAATTCGGCATCTTCAGCGCCAACCCTAAAAGTTATCATTGTGCCAACATTGCCGAAAATAGCATCTCGCATCTTGGTGCTATCCCCCGTAATTAACTGCCGAACATATTGATGGGCTATAATAAGGCACAAATGATATTTTCTGGCCTCCGACAAAATAGTGGCAAATGAATCTGTAGCGAAGTTTTGAAATTCATCGACATAAAGATAAAAATCTTTTCTTTCCTCTTCCGATATATTCATACGGCTCATGGCAGCCAGCTGGATCTTGCTGATGATCATAGCGCCCAAAAGGTTTGAGTTGTCTTCACCGATACCTCCCTTAGAAAGATTTACTATTAAGATCTTGCCTTCGTCCATTATTTTCCTCATATCTATAGACGAATGAGCTTGGCCTAAAATATTTCTGATAAGCGGATTAGTGACGAATTGGCCGACTTTATTTTGAATAGCGGCCGTAGCTTCTGTTTCAAATTTTTGACTATACTTGGCAAATTCATTCACCCAAAAACCCTTAACAACGGGATCATTTAGGCTATCGACAACTTTCTTGCGATAATCCTTGTCGGACAACATACGCATAATTCCGAGAAGTGTTGAACCCGGATATTCAAGGAGCGCTAAAAGCGTATTGTTTAGAATATATTCCATTCTTGCAGACCACATATCAACCCAGATCTTCTTAAAAACACCCATGATACCCGAAGCTACAAGATGCCTGTATTCAGAACCTATTTGCTCTAAAGGATTAAAAGCTATCGGAAAATTGATATCTTGAGGATTAAAATAGATAACATCATTAACCCTGTGTTCTGGAATAAATTTTAAAATTTTCTCAGCAACGTCGCCGTGAGGATCAATAAAGCAAATACCCTTGCCATTCTTGATGTCCTCAATAGCCATAGTTTCCATAACCGTTGTCTTGGCTGCCCCAGTTTTTCCAACCAAATACATATGACGGCGCCTATCGTCCATTTTTATGCCAAATTTTTTCTCTCCGTTTCTAAAATTTGTTATTCCAAATATTACCCTATCTTCATTCATAATTTAAAAAATATTAAATAGGCAAATTCGATGGCGGCTCGCCCTTCCTGGTTTCGACTCTCTTTAGAAGCGGCGCTCCTACAGTAGCTAATGGGAAATGGAAAATAGTAGCTAATTCTTCGGTGCACAAAACAGAGAACTTTTTAGGGAACTTTCTAGACCTATAGGCATCATAAATGGCCCTCTTCCTGGCATAGATCTTGCCCTTTCTAAACCAGCTTTGAGTTGTAAGCAGAGCGCCCGTAATACTGGTCTTTGTTTCACTGACCATTTTAAATGAATTCTTATCTTGGGTTCCAAATTGCTTAAAGGCACCGGATACCGCAGCAACGTTAAGCTGAGTAAATTCATCTTTTTTATCTATGTAAATAAATCTAATAGCTGCTTCATAGCCAAATTTAGAGATCTTATTTTCAATAGCCTCTAAAACATTCCTCTCTCCCGGAGATAAAGTAACAGTTTTACCCTTATCTTCGCTTGGCTTTGCGCCATCAGACCACGATGGTTCTTGCACAATACCCCTTACTAAATTAATTAAAAATTCAAAAAAACCCTCAATAATACCTATTAAAAAACTCGGCGAGGTGTCAGGTTTTTTTCTAGCATACATTTTATCCCTGATCTCTTCCCCTTCTTTTTTCCAAGTGTCGCCAACCGGCCTCATAAGATATTGGAGCCAAATGGCCTCGCCCTCTTTTAGTTTAGACATAACCTCGGTAATAGCCGAAATCGGGTCAAGCCTTTGTTCTTCTACCGCGGCTTCAAAATAAGGATAAGTTTGAATTGGATATGGATCTTTATTGGCTAAAACATACTCATTTCCCCAAATATCATAAATATCATTTGGCAGAACACTCGGCATGAAATTGATATAATCATCCCCGGGAATTATTTCAGCGTCAGGATATTCTGAATAAACCGCGGCTTCAATTAAGTTCCTGGCTGATTCCGGAGCGCGGACATAAAAGCTTACTCCTCCAGCATAACCAACCATTTCAAAAGAATACCAAGACAAGATCTTGCCGTGAAAATGAATATCTTCCCAATCCGGGTCGGATCCATAGATGCTGTGAAGAGCTGTAAAGATATTCTCCATGGCCTTTGGGGTCTTTAAGACATTGCCAGGGATCTTTATTTCTAAAAACACCCACTTCATGCTTTTAATATAATCGATCCTTATTCCAGAAAGCCAAAAATTAGAAAAAATCAAAAACAAAAAAACCGGTAAAATGATCCACCAGGTAAGTTTAAAAAATTCTAAAAGAATCTTGCCCGCTCCGAATATAATTATCCAAGGATCTGCCATGTATATATTTTACTAAAAAAACTATAAATATAAAACCCCATACTTATAAAAGGCACGGGGTTTTAAAAAATTAAGCCAAGTTAACAGCGTATCTGCCATCATCCAAACGATTGAAATGCTTTTTATTCTGCAAATTGATAAAAATGGTATTTTTCTTAAACACCCTTTCTTTCAAAACAAATTCCATTAAATCCCTTGGTTTAAGCGGTCCGTTTTCCTTAAGAATTCTCATCATTACTTCTTTGGCGGTGCCCGGAGTATAGCCAAGCTCCTGAAGGCCATAAATGCCGCGGCCAACCAAAACGAATTTACCATCTTTAATAAGTTCGTTATGAACAGTCTGCGCATTTACGTGGCTTGCGGATTTTTTATAGTTTTCAATAGTTCTGGCTATTTCCGCGAAATGCAAAGGTTTCTTTTCTTTTTTAAGAACCATATAGGCCCAATCCCTGATGGTTTTAGGATTTATTTCGGACCAATCAGACAAGCCAAAATCACCGAAAGAATTAATATGAAAATCTTTGGAAAGAGAAATAAAGTTTAAGGCTACTAGATCTTTTAAATTATGCGGCTTGATCGCTTCACTAAAAACTTTATCTATGCTGGCATGGGAAAGAACTTTTTCTTTCTTGACCTTCATATATTTAACAAGCTTGGAAATAAAACTTACGATCTTTTTATCTTCAGATTCTTCCTGATACCAATAAGAATAAAATCTGTCATTTTCGCCGTGATATTTCTGGCAACCGGCCATCTCTAATAAAAATTTGATCTGGCTGTCAAAAATCGGAGAAGGTTTTTCGCCCAAAAGAAGCTGGAGGTCGGCTAAAAGCAAGGCTTCACGCCTGGCCCCTCCCATATTTTTAATATGCTCATTAATAGTCTTTAAAAAATCATTTAAAATGCCGCTCTTAATAAACTCTCTAAGATCTTTGGTTGCCCCAGCTTCAATTTGTCTTACTCTTTCCCTGGTAATACCGTGACCCTTGCCTAATTCAGCCAAAGTAATGGCCCTGCCATCTTTTAATCCGTAGCGGCGTTCAATTACCTCCTTTTGTCTAGGGGTTAAAATACTTAATATTTGATTCAACAATTTTTCAGTATTTGCTGGGGTCATATTTTTGCAATTCTAAATTCTTTAATTACAAATATAATACCATATCCTATTTATTTTGTAAATAGGTCAAAAGCGGACTGGCCATAAATATAGAAGAATAGGTTCCAACTATGATTCCTATCAAAATCAGCAGTACGAAATAAGATAGAGCGGGGGCGCCAAACAAGAACAAAGCTACTAAAACTATTACCAATGTGAGAGTTGTATTTATTGATCTGGCAAATGTTTGATTGATGCTGATGTTGATTATTTCGCCAAGTTTTTTGCCTCTGTGAACAATTAAATTTTCTCTGATTCTATCAAAGACTACAATCGTATCGTGAACGGAAAAACCCATTATGATTAATATAGCAACAATAAAATTGGTATCAATTTCTAATCCTCTTGTACTGCCCCACCATGCATATAGACCAATCGGAATTACGGCATCGTGAAAAAGACTGATCAAGGTAGCTATGCCGTATTTCCATGAACTGACCGGATAAGAAACTTTTCTAAAAGCAAAAGCTATATAAAGAGAAATTCCAAAGAGCACTAAAATAAACGCCCAAATAGCCTTGCTCCTAAATTCCGCGCCGATCACCGGACCGATACTTTCAAAACGCAATTCTTCTACCTGGCCAAAATCTTGCTGTAATTTCGCAACATACTCCTGATGTTGATTTTCAGAAAGTTCATTAGTTCTAATCATCATTACTCCTTGTTCAGATCCGGCTGTCACCAAAATATTTTCTATGCCAAAATTTGTTTTTAAATAAATTTCCAATTCAGAAACAGAAACTTCTTTTTCAGAAAAACTGACCTGCCATAAAGTTCCTCCCGAAAAATCAATTCCCTCCTTAAAGCCAAAAGTAAAAATGCTCACAAAAGCTAAAACCACCATAACCAATGAAATACCGATGAATAAATTTTTATATTTTATTAAATCAAACATGTGAGAATTAATTTATTAATTTGAGCACCCTGTTAAATGCCGCCCCGCGGCAATCCGCCGACCGACGGATTATTTAACAGGGTAATAACTAGAAACTACTTATTATAAAAAATTCTTAGTAAATTTCTGGTGACCGTTATGGCGGTAAACATGCTTACAAGAACACCGATGAGCAATGTCAAAGCAAATCCCTTAACAAAACCCGAGGTGAAATTGTAAAGAATAATCGTGGTTAAAATTGTAGTGAAATTTGAATCTCTGATGGAAGTCCAGGCGCGCCTGAATCCTTCATCTAAAGAAGTGATCTTCTGCATGCCCTTTTTCATTTCTTCTCTGGTTCTTTCAAAAATAAGAACATTGGCGTCCACAGCCATGCCAATGGATAAAATGAAACCGGCAATGCCGGCCAAGGACATTGTTACGGAAAAAACTTTAAATATGGCCAAGGTTAGGGCTATGTATATAAAGAGAGAGATTGAGGCAAAGAAACCCAAACCATGGTAGTAAAGCACCATAAATAGCATTACGGCCAAAGTTCCTAAAAGACCCGCCCAAATAGTTTTCTGTAAAGAATCTTGCCCCAAAGAAGCGCTTACTGTTTGCTGATT
>ERZ1292633.2148-Hain-H41-02um-R1-2148-length-20448-cov-4_pt1 | contig 20448 bp, 20 predicted proteins | sample MGYA00564406_ERZ1292633 | MGnify/ENA primary metagenome ERZ1292633 (study PRJEB36523, sample SAMEA6512639) | groundwater metagenome | collected 2019-01-08 | study: AquaDiva: Metagenomics assemblies of 32 groundwater samples
ATTCCGTGTTAACGGAACTTCATCCTGCACATGGATAGCTCACTGGGTTTCGGGTCTAACCAACGTTACGAGCGCCCTATTCAGACTCGCTTTCGCTACGGCTCCGTTCTTTCAAAACTTAACCTCGCAACGTAAGTTAACTCGTTGGCTCATTATGCAAAAGGTACGTGGTTGCGCGTACATATACATCGCTTCCACCGCTTGTAGACATATGGTTTCAGATTCTATTTCACTCCCCTTCCGGGGTTCTTTTCACCTTTCCCTCGCGGTACTGGTTCACTATCGATCTGTATTTGTATTTAGTTTTACCACATAGTCGTGGTAGCTTCCGACAGGATTTCTCGTGTCCCGCCGTACTCAAGATCGTACCCCTACTGTATGTAGCGTAATTTTGCATACGGGACTATCACCCGCTATGGTTCAACTTTCCAGTTGATTCTGCTACTACGTACATAGACAATACTTATTTCACCAGAAATAAACGGATACGCCTTACAACCCTCACTAGGCAACGGCTGGTGCCTTTCGCCTCGCCTATCTTCCCGAAGGAAGCATTAGCGGACTTCACGTAGTGAGTTTAAACTGTTCCCATTTCGCTCGCCACTACTTTGGGAATGTGGAAACGGTCCGTCATCTTGTTCCTCGAAGCATCGAGAAGCAAGATGAGGATCGTATCCTTTCTTTTCTTTTCCTTGTGGTACTGAGATGTTTCACTTCCCACAGTTCCCTTCAACAACCTATGTATTCAGTTGCTGATCATCAGGCATTCCCCTGATGGGGTTTCCCCATTCAGACATTTTCGGATCAACGGTTGCTTGCCACCTTCCCGAAACTTTTCGCAGGCTGCTACGTCTTTCATCGGCAAATACAGTCTAGCCATCCACCTATACACCCTTACTCTCCACCCACTGGCTACGCACAACCCTATTCTGTTGTGTTTCCATGTGGGATGGCGAATTGCAATATGCATTATTCTTCATCAGTATTCAGTTGTGAAAGTGCGGCAGGATAGTACCGAATTATCTATGCTATTGTCAAGGAGTTAATCGCCCTGCAAACCATAATGCATTGCTTGTTCCCTTTTTTGGCTAATATTCCTTTGTATGTTGAAGATTCTGCTTCTCGCTGTTGGTGAACTCCCCTCAGGCGGATTTCAAGAAATTGGGGATAACTTCATCCACTTTTTAAAAAAATACGCGAGCTTTGAAACACGCTCCTACAAGACCCCAAAAGCGCTCCTCGAGAAGGCTCTGGACGGTTCTTTTTTGCTCGATGAACGAGGTACGCAATATTCCTCTCAATCATTTGCAGCGCTCCTCACCAAATACGAGGATCGAGGCGATACCTTTACCCTCATTCTCGGTGGCCCGGACGGTTTTACCGCCACAGAAAAACAGCGTTTTCAAAGAATTTCGCTTTCTCCCATGACCACGACGCATGATATTGCCCATGTCTTCATCCTCGAGCAGCTTTTCCGGGGACTCAGCATTGTGCATGGATCGAGTTACCACAGGGATGAGCCGAGGTAGAATCCCATCATTCTATGCGCGAACATCGTCCAGATTTTTCCTCCTTCGGAAAAGCTCGAGAGCGTTATCAGGGCCTTAGGGAAGAGGTTCCTGTTGTTCATGCCTTTCGTGAAGTAGGGTGGCCACTATCACGCACACTTGAAGAGATGCTTCATGAATCCGCTGACCATCGATTTGTTTCTGAGAATATTCCCGACAACTTTCGCAAAGGAAGTGGATTTCTCCAGGCAACCCGCCAACTGGCAGATTCCATTAACCAGGAACGGAGAATAACCGGGCTTCGACGCATACGAGACCCGGGAATCAACGTTATTCTCCCCCGCCTTCTTGAAGCATTTCCTCAATACAAAGACGAGCTTGAAGATTTGAAACGATCTACCGATGCTGCACTCCACAACGAACTCATGAGCAGAAAAGAAATACTGCGAGCAAAGGAGGAGATAGTCGCTGCAAGAGAACGAAGGGAAGGAGATTTTTCTTCATACGAACACGCCATTGAAGATGCTCAAATTCAACAAGCTAAAGATGCGGACGCGCTAAGACAGGTAGATGACCGCATTGAAGATATTGTGAATGAGGCCTTGCCTGATGGCGTTACGCCGGAAGAATGGTGGGTTCCTGATCCCGTGAAAATCGAGGCAGTTAAAGTTGAATTAAGAAAGGCTCCTCTAGGGGATCAGCTCATCGGAAGGATGACGCTTGATCTTATAGCTCCTATCGAGGAAACAACGTCCCCCGTACTTCCTCTTGCAAAGACAGAGCTCCGGATTGGAACCTGCACAACCGCGGAAGTATATTTTCTGGATGCCGTTACGCACCATCGTGGATACGAGCTTCCTGACGTGATTGTCGGCAGCGACAATCAGCCGCTCATGCTTTTTAAGAATGCAGGCGAACGTTCGGCTATTACTCTGATAGAGACCGTACTTAATGGAGTGCGTGTTCCTCCGGGATCTCTTTTGGCAATTGAAGAGGGTGAAAAAGTCCGACATGGAATAATTCCTATATCCACTATTCCAGGTTTTAAATTTCTTCGACTTTCTACGCTTGCCATTCCGCCAAAAGAACGTGAAGAAGCAGTTGGTAATGTGTATGCATTTCAGCGCTGGCGGGACATGAAAGGCTACGACACCATTACCATCTCGGATCTTACGGACGCAGCACAGAAAAGACTCCGCGACCTTGCTGGTTAGCGTTTTTTCTTTGAGAATCCTCGAGCTATTTCCACGTTCGCTTTCTATTGATTTCCTCTTTTTCTCGAATTGCATCTTCAATATTTACCGAGAACGTATTTGCAATATCCATAAGATACATGGCAACGTCGGCAATTTCTTCGCGAATTCCGAAGTTGATTTGCTCTAGCGTGTGCGATCCTTCAACGTGCATTCCTTGTACTTTACGAATAGCCTTTGCGAGTTCTCCGACTTCTTCTGAGAACAGGAGGAACTTTTCAAGTGGCGTATTTGTGTCGAATCCGCGCTCTTTGCACATATCCTCAACCCATTTTTGAGCGTCGGTGAATGAGGCATTTTGAGGAAAATCAATCATATATTTCTTTTAAAGCTTTTACGGTTTCATTGTTACGACGGTTTCTTGGGAAAGATGTGCCTCCCAGAATTTCTCTGCAACAGCCCCCGGAGTAAGAGGCCCTTCATTCCGAACTGCCCCATCAATGATGAGTGTTTTTGCATGAATTGCATGCTCGATACATGGATCTACGAGCGCAAGCACAAGGGTATGCAATGCTCCTTTTGAAACAGACAGCGCGCATTTTGCTGGATCGGGAATATCTTTATATCCTCCTCCGGTTGCAATAAAAGACGCGTCTTTCTCTGTGTACGGCAACACTGCCTGCAAAATACTTAAAGCACCTCCCGTATTTACCGCGAGTGCCTCCATAAAAAGATCACATGAGAGCTCAGTTCCTTTTCCTTTCGGACTCTCTTTTGCATTAAAGATAACACACGCGATTTTTCCTTCGCTCTTTCTTACGAGGCGCCCCACTACTTCTTTGCATTGCCTTTCATTGGTCACATCGCATGTCTCACCTATTGCATCTCCTCCGTTCTTTTGGATTTCTTCGGCTATACTTTTTGCAGAAGCTCCCGTTTTACTCAAAAGTACGATACAAAAATTTTCTCGCGCAAAACGTTGCGCAATTTCTTTTCCGAAATGCTTACCGGGACCAACGAGAAGAAGTATAGATTGAGACATATGAAATAAGAAGTTCTTTCGATGATCGAATTGAAAAGTCTTATGTGGGACTAGAGATGCTTTCTTGTCTCTTCTGCTCGCTCGATAATTCGATCGCCTATAGTCCCCCAATCTATATATTCATTGAATTTGCTCGGATGAATGCATTTAATTGCGGTTACATGGCCCGCCGGATCGGAAACGAACTCTCCTAGAGGTTCAACTATACAAAAAGATCTCAACTGAATAATCGACGCACCATCTTCTGAAAAAACTTCTTGATAGCCTATAGGCTTATGCGAAACGACACGCATATTCGTCTCTTCTTCTACCTCCCGCCTTAGTGTTCCTTCAATGTCTTCTCCGGGTTCCCTCTTTCCGCCCGGCAGGCTCCATTCTTTCTTTTTCTCGTGCCAACAGATGACGATTTCATTTCCTAGATAACACACGCCGTAATGTTGCGTGATTTTTTCTTGAGGGAGGTGCCCGAAAGAATCTACGTCATTATAAGCGACATGATACTTTTTGCCGTGAGCGATGTAGTCTTCTTCGATACGCATATTCAATTTATCGCTTTATTCCTTCACGTAATATACCGAGAAAAGTTTTTGTTGCGGGATATACCGGAATATCTTCTGTTTCTTGTATCGCAAACCATCCCGCCTCTACAATCTCTCCTTCATCGATATTTATTTTTTGATCATCAAAGCATGGTGCAGTAAAAAAGAAGACCGTTCCTTCTCCAAAATCAAAAGGGGTTTGCACAACTTCGCTCATTATTTTTGGATCTATTCTTAAGCCTGCTTCCTCGTACACTTCACGAACAATTGCAGCTCGCGCGTCTGTATCTTCTTCATCTATACCTCCACCAATTGGCTGCCAATAATCCGGATATTTTCTCGTTCGAACTAAAAGGATTTCTTCGCGATCGTTGATCAAGCCTAGTACGGCTACGTTTCTTTTCATATTTTCTTTACAGCAAAATATCCGCGAATGCGTCGGGAAGGGATTTACCGGGGGCGTAGACGAGGGGTTCGGCGATGACTTTTTCGATGACGTCGAGAAGGAGGGGTTGGATGGGGTCTTGGAAATGGCCGCCGGTTTCGGGGGTGGCGAGGGCTGCGTGGAAGACCTGTGCGTATTTTTGCGCATGTTCAACCGGAATTGTTTTGTCGTCCTTTGCATGGATGACGGAGAAGCGTGAGGCGCGCCACATGAGCACATCGTGGTCGAGGTCGGAGAGGAAAAAGCCGCGGAAGCGATCGTCTTTAATGAACCAAGGAGCGGAAATAAGCACGCATGCTTTTGGCGTGGTGCGTGCTTCTACGGCTTCAAGAAAACGAAGCGCCATAGGGCCGCCAAGACTGTGGCCCACGATGATGTCGTTGTCGGTAAGCACACGCGTGGCTTCGACGAGTGCTTTTGTCCAGGCCTCTGGATCGGGGTTTTCTGGGTCGGGGAGCTCAGGGATGAGCACTTCGTGACCGCGCTTTTTAAGCTCGTCTTCAAGCCACGGCCAGAAGTGCATGCGGGGGGAAGACTTGTAACCGTGAATGCCGATGATGCGCATAGATTTATGAACGGATAAGACGGATGGGGACGGATGGCGGCAACGGATGGTGAACATACGGTACGTCAAATACACAAAACTGAAAACCGCCCTCTCTTTAAGCGTCAGATGCGGTTTTATGTGTTCTTATATGAAGTTTTGAGAGTGAAACGCGAAACCATGCCATCCGACGTATCGACGTTGCCGAAAAACTCCGCCTTTGGACGTGCCCACCGACGTCCGTCTTGAAGGGATTCGTAAATAATCATTTCGGATTCATCATCGGTATGTAGTGCTTCGCTCAGAACGCGGTATAGGCCGCCTTTGTAGTGACGATAAATATCGCTCATACGATTTTCTTCTTTTGGATATGTCTGCGTTGCACAAGCCAAGCACCTAATATGATTCCTGATACCTGCAATGCAGCGAGTGCGACATCGCTTGCCGGGGTTATTTCATTACCCATGCGCCAAACTCCTATGAGTAACATCACAAGAAAAAGTATTGTTGCATTTCTCACTGCGGTTATGGGGCGAATTTTTCCCAAAACCATACCCCCTATAAGGAACCCGAGAAATGTTCCGCATGCGATAAGAATTTCATATCGAGACCACAATGCTTCATCGCCCATCTTTCCGACCATAATCCCTACTCCTACCATTATCAGTCCCACTAGCAGAAGCGAAACAAGGTACCCTACGACACCTGCAAGAAAATCTTTCCAAGAAACATCGAGTTTATTTTTCATATTTGGCTTATTGTAGAAATAGGAGAGATTCAGTACTATCTTATTCGTTCGGGTGAGAATAGCATAGGATCGTGAACGAGTAGTTTCTCGTTAGGAAAACTCGTTTATTTGGAGGTAGTTTCTTTCCGAAGAGCGAGGATTCCCGAGGCGTACCAAATCGGTACGGCGAGGGAACCGGAGCGATGAGGGAAGAAAATAGCCCAAATAAATGAGTTTTCCCATAAGGGCGAGTGGTGGAATTGGTATACACGCATGCCTTAGGAGCATGTGCCGCAAGGCATAAGAGTTCGAGTCTCTTCTCGCCCACCAGTGTGAGGTAGTGAAGGTATGAAGTTGGGAAGTTGCCTCCAGCCCTATCGGGCCGTTGGCCCGGAGGGGGAAGCTAGTGAGTGAGCGGTAGTTTTTATAGATTTTTTTTAGGAAATACGAGGACGAGAAAAGTTTTCCACAGAAACTTTTTACACAAAGAATGTTCGTGCTAAGGTGGATTTACAGACATCACTCCCCCGTCTCACTTCTTGAGATGTGCGGGAGTTTTGTTTTGTACGACGTCGTGACTTTTAATTCACCCTAACGCACCGCCATGAATCATCGCTATGTCGCGCTCTTCATTTTTGCGTGCACATTCGCCACATTGTCTCCTTTACGGACGCATGCAGCTTCCCTCCCCGCTGTCGTCCTCTCGGAAATTCAATGGGGCGGATCTGCTCTTTCGACGGCAGATGAATGGATTGAACTTGCCAATACTTCGTCTGAATCCGTCGACGTCAGTTCATGGAAAATAACCGGAGTCGCTTCGCAAGGAGCAGAAATAACCCTTCCAGCCGGAACCATTCTCCCGAGTCACACTACCTACCTCGTTGCAAACTATGCACTCGGAGATGCAAAAACGGTCCTTGCCGTTTCACCAAATCTTGTGAGTAGCTCTGTGAGTATTTCAAATAGCTCGCTGATGGTAACCCTAGTTACTGCGGATGGAATACTTATTGACTCATATTCTGACCAAGAGACTCCCGGAATAGGAAGTTCATCACCCCCCGCAAGCGCAGAGCGGAATCTTGAGGATGGACTCTGGTTTACTGCGGTGACTTCCCTCAATATTCTTACGGAAGAAACGCTCGGATCTCCTGGATACGCACTGTTTCCCGCGCTTGTTACGACTCCTGTCGAGGAAGAAATGTTGCTCGAGATTGAAATTCAAGAAGAGACTTTGTTGATCGTCGAAGAAATCATTTCTTCTGATCTTCCTGAAAGTATTGTTTCTGAGTTATCTTCTCCTGAAATCATTGTAGAAACTGATCTCTCCGCTCCTGAGGACGTGATTGTACACGCTGATGACGATGCGGAGGCAGTAGTTGAGGAAACTGATCTCTCCACTTCTGAAGAAGCGATCGTTCAAACAGAAGAAATTCTTGTAGACACGACAGAAGAGACTGCTCTGGAAACAGATCGTTCGGTACCTCCAATCGAGGAAGTCATCATTCTTATCGCCCCCGTTTCTTCTGACGTTGTTACGTCTTCCGTGGAGGAGGTGTCGGAAGAGATAGACGACAGACAGCAGATTGAAGATGTTCTTGATGACGATGTCACCACGATAACCAAGACGCTTGATTATTCGCCACTTCGCGTGACTGAATTCTTAAGCAGTCCTTCAGAAGGAAATGAGTGGATTGAGATCTGGAATTCGGGAACGGAAGAGATCGTGTTTGATGGCGTTACCGTTACGGACGCATCGAAAAAGATCACGATTCTTTCGGGAGTACTTGATGCTGGAGATTATGTGCTCGTAGAAAATCCGAAAGGAAAACTCAATAACACCGACGACACCATTACACTCACTCTTCCTGATGGACAAGTGCTCTTTACTCTCGCGTATGGAACGAAAGATTTTCCTGCATCAAAAAAAGGAAATTCAGCCGGAATGTGCAGTGACGGATGGCACACTGACCTTGTTCCTTCGCCCACAACAGAAAATTCTTGCCCCACAATCACTCTTCAACCAACTATCTATGACACCGAAATATCGAATTCACCGACCGTCGAGCTCAGTAATACCTCTTCGGGAGCTTCTCCGACCATTCAAGGAGATGTTCCAATCGCGGAGGATCCCGGTTCCTCAGATACGCCCGTCGCTCAGATTACGACATCCGTAATTACCGATGCAGCTGTCTCTGCGTCGGAAAAGGTATCATCAGCTTCCGAGAAATCTTCTTCTGAAAAGGTTTCATCAAAAAGCACCATTCTTTCTGTTGAACTTAGGGATCTTGAAGGACTTCCTTCGGGACAATATGTCGAAGTGACCGGAGTCGTTATTGCTGAACCAGGAGTATTTGGAAAGCGTATTGCCTATCTTGATGGCGTGCAGCTCTATTTCCATAAGGCAACATGGCCGTCACTCCCTCTTGGAACTTCGGTGCGCATTGTTGGAACCTGGGATTATGACGGTGACAGCCGGAGGATAAAAATCTCCGATGCGTCTGATATCGAAATTCTTGGATCAGAAACTGTTGAGCCCGCTTCTTGGGATAACGTTTCTGCAGAAACCGTAAGCGACATTCTTGTCACTGCTTCGGGAACACTCACAAAAAAAGAAGGCGACGTCTTCATTTTCTCCTCGCTTACCGGAAAAGATTTTCGTGTTGTTGATGAAGCCGAGACTGGATCGCTCAACGCACTTCGCGCTGGAGACCATGTAACCGTTACGGGCATACTCCTTCCTTCTGATGGAACTTGGATTCTTGCACCACGAAACTCTGACGATATCGCTCTTGCAGCCCCCGATATTCCGACACAGGAAATATCTTCACCTTCTTCGGACGCGCTTACCACCACCGCGTCATTTGCAAGCTCTACACCCATTATTGGTGGAGGAATTCTTGCAAGTAGTGTAAGCGCACTTGGGTACTGGTTCTTTCGTTCTAAAAAATTATCATTTCTCTTCTCTTAAATTCTGTATGGAAAACAAACAAAATTGGTACGATAAAATTTCTGATTCTTTTGAGCTGCTCATGAGAAAATTCGACATGCCCGAAGATATGCAAATTGAAATTCGCGAATTTGTCTTTGGAGTTGCGCGCGAACAGTTCAAGGTAGGCAATAAGTCTGGTATTAGTTGGGCATATCGAAATGTACGCGAGGGAAAGAACGCAGCAGCACCAACGGCTGCGTAATAAAAAAATCGACGCGACTCGTAGGGAACGGTTTAGAACCGTTCCCTACGAACGTGAACGTCGTTTTTTTATAGTCCCATACCGAACAGAATTGTGCTCATGATGAGCATTGCAACAAGATAGTAGCCTGTGTTTATTGCCCACAACTTCCAGCTCTTTCCTTCCCACAGCACCACACCTGTTCCTACGGTTGCAACAAATCCAAGCCACATCCAGAACGCGCCTTGCAGTGCTTCACCGTATGAAGCCGTTTCTGCGAATGCGAGAACGTGACCAAGTACATAAGCCATTGTGTACGCACAAACAAAAGCGATGAGATAAGAAAATCCCATCATCTTCTTTTGCTTTTCAGTCATGCTTTCCATTTTATGACCGCTTTCTTTCATCCACATCTTCCCCACAGGAGTTGCGGGGTTGTACCACACCATCCCGAGTACCATGTTTGCCACCGCACATACGAACGGAGCAATAAGCGACACTTCAACGATTTGCATACTCTTTAACCTAAAAAAATCTTACCAAGAACATACCATAAAAAGAAAAATCCCTGACAAAAAGTCAGAGATTTTTCTGGAGCGGTAGACCGGGGTCGAACCGGCGACCTTCTCCTTGGCAAGGAGACGTTCTACCACTGAACTACTACCGCTCGTGTTTTGATTTCCTGCCCAAGTTTGTCCCCGGCGGTGTCACGGGTCCCGGCCGACAGCGTCAACGTCCAAATGAAGGACGTCTCCTTGTCAGCCACCCGCTCCTAGCCAGGAACAAACTTAGCAGGAAATCGCTTGCCTCTTTAACTATACCTATCATTCACAACATCGCCTCCTGCGTTTGGCCTCGTCGGCTCCTTGCAACTGAACGAACTTAGTAGCAAATCGCTTGTCTGAAAATGAACTACGCACACACTAATTTCGTGGGATACTATACTCAGAGGTATGAAAATCGTCAACAAAGGCCGTGGTGCATATTTTTTCGTGGCTGTTTTTGGAATCACGCTTTTTTTTGTAATGTTTTTTATTGCCCCGAACACGGTTTTCGCGCCATGGGAGGAGACGGCCCAGTGGGCCGTCTCTACGGATACGCCACCTCATTCCATTTCTGATATTGGAAAACCCACATCCCCAGACGCCGATACGCTCGTCGATGATATTCCGCTGACCGAACCCGAGTCTTCACGCGTTCTTTTTGTCGGAGACATTATGCTCGCGCGAGCGGTTGAGTGGTCCATCAAGGAGGAAGGCGCAGGCTATCCTTTTCTCCTGTGGGATGCGGGACTTTTCGCTGATGCCGATGCGGTTATTGGAAACTTTGAAGGAACGATTCGCGACGCTGAACACATTGAACAGACCAATGTTATGGCGTTTGATACGCTTCCTGAATACGTCACTCCGCTCGCAGGAGCTGGGTTCACGCATCTTTCGCTCGCGAATAATCATGCGGATGACTTTGGGCAAGCAACTACAGACTTTATGCGATCAACAATTACCGACGTGGGGATTACTCCTTTTGGCGACCCATTCGTAAGCGAAAGTTTTATCGCACGGATAGACGGGGGTATTCCTGTTAGCCTCGTTGGATTCCACGCATTCAATGAAGAAACTGCGAGTATTGTCGAAACAATTCGCACTGAAGATGCTGCGGGAAATTTCGTCATCGTTTATCCGCATTGGGGTGTTGAATACAATCATGAGCCGTCGATTTCTCAAACTGCTGCTGCGCAAATCTGGATTGATGCAGGAGCCGATCTTATTATTGGTGCACATCCGCATGTTGTTCAAACTGCCGAAATTATTAATGGCGTTCCGGTGATTTATTCGCTGGGAAACTTTTTGTTTGATCAAGATTTTTCTCGTGCAACACAAATTGGTGCGGTGGCTGATGTCACTCTTTCTTCTTCGGAAATTCTTATTACCTTCTCCCCCGTCTCTATTCTCCATCGCCAAATGTTTGTTGATCACGAGCTTGATGAGACACTTCGTTCTTGGCTTGGAATTGATTCGCTTACGTGGACTATTTATCGCCAAAAAACCCAAACGCCTTAAGCGCCGCTTCAGTTCCTGCGCGTTTCGGTTCCCACATTCCTTCAAGAAGCTCAGTCGCACTCCCCCACCGTACTGCATCAAATTCTCGATGATGTGCATCAAGATTAAACTCAATCGCATCATGGAGCATTGCCAAAAAGAAATGCTGTTCTTGGCCAACATATGGATTGCCTGGATATCTTGCCTGCGACTCTTCTGGCCACTCGTAAGAAAATGTCTCTTCGAGTTCGTCGATAATTTCAAAACTTTCCTTTTCAACACCGAGCTCTTCCATCATCTCCCGTTCGGCTGCTTCACGGGGCGTTTCTCCTTCATCAATACCGCCCTGGACTGTTTGCACCGTATGTTCCGCGTAACCGGGAAATCCGCGTTCGCAAAGAAGGATTTCTTTTTTGCTATTTGTAATAATCACTGCGGCGTTTGGACGAAATTGTTTTTGCATACGTTACGCGTACTTTATCAAAAGGGGGGCAATCAGAGAAATACTTCGAGATCGAGAAAGGTTTGTACATAAACTTCGTTGACACACTTGACGGAATACTTTTATTATATATCATACTTGATATATGTCTATATCTCCCCAAAGCGCACAAGAGAAGATCGGGTTCTTTATGAAGAACCTCCGCGAAGAGCGCGGCATGACTCAAGCAGTCTTTGCTAAAGAACTCGGAACGTCGCAATCTGCCGTTGCGCGTATGGAGGCGGGAAAGCAAAACTTTAGCACGAATGAGCTTCTCAAAATTAGTAAAATTCTGAACAGAAAACTTATCACCGTTTCTAACTCCATGGATTTTCGTATTATGGGCGGAAAGAAGCTGTCCGGAAGCATTGCAACGCACTTTTCTAAGAATGGCTCAGTAGTGCTCTTATGTGCTTCGTTGCTCAATAAAAGTAAAACTACCCTCCACGGGATTGCACGTATTGAGGAGGTTCACCGCCTTATTGAAATCATGGAAAGCATTGGAATCTCTGTACGCTGGATTGCAAAAAATAGCGTAGAAGTTCTTCCTCCAAAGACGTTTCGCCTAAAAACGCTCAACAAAGTTTCTGCTACAAGGATTCGTTCGAGCCTCATGCTCATTGGACCGCTCATGCACCATGTCTCTCAAATCCAACTTCCTCATGCAGGAGGCTGCAAAATGGGAAATCGTACTATCGCCGCACATCGATACGGACTTGAATCACTCGGAATGACTATCGATACAAAAAATGCGTTCTACGATATAAAGAAGGACAAGCTTTCTCCGGCCGATATCGTTATGTACGAGGCAGGCGACACCGCAGCAAATAACTTGCTCATGGCTGCTGCACTTATTCCGGGTATCACAACCATCCGCTTTGCTCCTCCCAACTATCAAGTACAAGAACTCTGTTTCTTCCTTGAAAAGATGGGAGTTCGTATTGAGGGAATTGGAACAACCACGCTGGTTGTCCACGGTATTCAGGACATTAATAAGGCGGTTGAATATCACAATAGTGAAGACCCAATTGAATCCATGATGTTCATTTCCGCCGCACTTACTACACACTCCAAACTCACTATTACTCGCTGCCCTATTGATTTTCTTGCCATTGAGCTTTTGAAACTTGAGAAAATGGGCATGAAATATACAAAAACAAAACGATACGCTTCCTATAACGGACGAACGTCGCTTGTTGATCTCACCATTTTTCCTTCTCAGCTCAGCGCTCTTCCTGATAAGATTCATCCCCTTCCTTATCCTGGCCTTAATTCTGACAACCTCCCCTTTTTTGTTCCGATTGCTACACAGACTGAAGGCACTACACTCGTTCACGACTGGATGTGGGAGAACCGTGCTATCTATTTTACCGAGCTTAATAAACTTGGCGCGCAAGTAGCTATTGCTGATCCTCATCGCGTTTTTGTCACCGGAAAAACTGCTCTCAAGGGCGCACAAATTGTCTGCCCTCCTGCGCTTCGTCCTGCAATGATTATTCTTATTGCTATGCTCGCGGCAGAAGGTACGTCGATATTGAGAAATGTCTACTCCATCAATCGTGGCTATGAAGAAATCGCCACACGTCTTAATTCTATAGGTGCAAAGATCGAGGTTTTAGGAGACTTGTAAATCAAAAATCTCACTCGGGAGTGAGTGAGATTTCCCTTCTTGAGAGCGGGTATGGAACTTCTGATTTTTACTCCTTTAGGCTGAAATTAAGCTTATTTATTTTCTAAAAAAGCCTTATTTATATTCATTCTTTTCGACTATGCCAGCAAACTAGTCTGATTATGGACTGATTAGCTAGAGATAGTCCAATACCCTTTTTTGTTGGATCCTTCATATTGAATCTTATTGGCTAACCGGAGTTCCTGAAGCATATTTCCGATATTCTTCCTTGTGTAGTTCGGAAAAGCATCACGGAACTCGTACATGTAACCTTTACCGTTCTTAAGAATATGTTGCAGTATCAATGCTTTTGTTGCCTCTCGAGACAAACCTGACAAACGAGTGTGTTCACCTAGTCTCTGTTCTTGTTGATAATAATCTCGCGATAGCACAATTTTAGAACCCCTAGTTATACCAACACGCTCTACAATTCCTATTTTTATCCACTCTCCAATTCTATTCTCTTGAAGGGGGCTGAGGCCATTCTTGATACGCTCCAAATCAATTAGGTCCTCAGCTGTAAAAACAATCTGTCTCTGATTGGCAACACGTTCTACATATCTCACAAAACCTACATCACGAACTAAGGCAGGAATGACTAGTTGAAATTTAGATTCATCAACTTTTGATAAATCAGGCATGCCTTTGCCGTCAGAAAGGGTAAATTTAAAAATATCATCTATACCTTGCCCCGAACGTTCTACAAGACTAATCTTTTCTAATGTTTCCATGAGCAAACGATTCCGCCATGCCTTAGAAGAAAGTATATTTTTAATAGTAACTCCAACGAGTAATCCACCCGGGTTTTCTATGGAAAACTTTGCAGGAGAGGCAGAAATAAACACTGAGCGGTCAGAAAAAGAGTAGTCTCGGTGTGCCACCGCATTTAATATTGCTTCACGAATACTCTTTTCATGGAAGGCATAAATTTCTTTTTGAATAAATCCTTCTTGAAAAGGAACACGTATATTCCTGGCATCGATAGCCTCCCAAATCTCGTTGTGAATAAGTAAAAAGGCATTTTTCCAGGATTTTCTATAATCATATTCCACCCTATTTTCATCTTGTCTCCACTCCAAAATGACTTCTGATCCAGGCAAAAGTTTTCCTATGGAAGTCTCTTTTCCTAACAAGATGACTGCAGCGTTTGTTAAGCCTTCATCGCTTAATAAATTAAGTGACTGTAGAATTTTTTCATCACCGAAAAGTAAAAAGTCTTCTCGTCTAGCTTTCGTCGACCATCCCTTTCGCAACACTTCTATGGCCAAAGGATCTAAATCTTCGATTTCTGCTTTCGGACATATTTCCGATGAATAATCCGATCCTTGTAACGACTCTCTTAAAATTGCTTCCATTCTTTCTGGACGAAGACTGGTTAGAGAATCCCCTACCCGCTGCCATGCTTTTGCGTGCGCATATACAGGACGCCTGGGGGCATGTCGTGGGATTGAGATTACCCAAACTCTCTTAGAAGAATCGTCCGTAATGAACTCCTGAGTATAGAATCCTTCTGATATTAGATTAGGACAGTTCCCGAGAATTCTAAGTTTTATATTTTCAATCGTATAATTTGATACATCTGTAATACCCTCGATATTACGGTCGTCATCAACCCCTATAATCAAAAACCCTCCGCTCATGTTTGAAATCGCCGAAATATAAGAAATTGCATCTTCTCCCTCCCTTCCCGAAATATTTTGGGTTAAGCGTGACCAATTCTTCCAATCAACAGACTCGTCTTCTTTTGGATATTGGTTTTTAAGATAGCTGCTCAACTCTGTTTCTGTCATAACTCCCTTCTATTTAATCTCTTGGAGCTTATTAAACTCTAAATTTTTGAATTAGAAAAGTAAACAAATCAAAAATCTCACTCGGGAGTGAGTGAGATTTTTTGGTACCGAGGGCGGGAATTGAACCCACACGGCATTTCTGCCTGGGGATTTTAAGTCCCCTATGTCTACCATTCCATCACCCCGGCATACAGATTTGCTACCCAAGTTGGCCATCTACGGTGTCGTCGGCACTGGGCTCGGCCTCAACGTACATTTTGGGTACGTCTTCGGCCGGTGCTCGTCGTCTCCTAGCGAGGAACAAACTTAGCAGGAAATCTTCACTTACCAAGACTTGTCTTGATTCGACTCGTGCGCCCTTCGTCGCCGTACATTTTGGGTACGGCTTCAATCGGTGCCGTGTCACGCCATTGCCTTGTCACGAGACGCCATGTCCTTCGCCTACGCTCAGGAGGCGTCTCTACGGACATGAAACCATGTCTATTTTTCCATTCTTCGCTCTTTTCCGCAACCCTTGTAGGCATACCGAACAAAAACCGATAAGATAGAGGGGTTATGGCCATTGAAGAACATTCTGAAGAGGTGCTTCGCGAAACTGCTCCTGAGGCGCAAGCTGATGAGCAGCAACAGGAGCTTACCTTGCGTCCGCAAACGCTTGCGGATTTTATTGGCCAACCTGATCTTCGGGCGAATTTGGAAATTTTTATTGGTGCAGCAAAAACGCGTAATGAACCACTTGAGCATTTGCTCTTGTACGGAAATCCGGGACTCGGGAAAACCACGCTTGCACATATTGTTGGCCAAGAGATGGGCGCTCAGGTTCGTGTGACGAGCGGCCCGGCACTTGAGCGTGTTGGCGATCTTGCTGCCATTCTTTCTAATCTTCAGCGCGGCGACATTTTGTTTATCGATGAAATTCACCGAATGAACAAGTCGATTGAAGAGGTTCTTTACCCTGCTATGGAAGATTTTGCGCTTGATGTGGTGGTAGGAAAAGGGCCAACGGCACGCACGCTTCGGTTGAGTCTTGAGCCATTTACGATTATTGGAGCTACCACGCGCCTGTCACTTTTGTCTGCACCGCTTCGTGATCGATTTGGTACGGTTTTTCAGCTCGACTTTTACGATGAGCCCGACATGTGCAAAATTGTTTCTCGCAGTGCACATATTCTTGGATTCTCAGTTGACGAGCACTCTGCACAAACCATTGCGAAGCGCGCACGCAAAACGCCGCGTATTGCCAATCGGCTTTTAAAACGTGTTCGCGACTTTGCGCAGGTAAAACACGCCGGCGCTATCTCCCCCGCTATTGCCAACGCCGCACTTGATCTCCTCGCTATTGATCCACTCGGACTTGATACTGCTGACCGTCGTATTCTTTTAACGCTTATTGAGAAATTCCAGGGAGGGCCCGTTGGGCTTGGTACCCTTGCTGCAGCAACTCAGGAAGAACAAGCGACTATTGAAGAGGTGTACGAACCATTCCTTTTGCAATTGGGATTTCTTGAACGAACTACGCGCGGACGCGTGGCGACCCAACGCGCGTACGAACATTTGAATATCGTTAAACGAACGGGGATATAGACATGAGCTGCCATAAATGGCGTCTCTACGTTCACGGTACACGACGATTTTACGAATACGTTATACTACATGCGTATGGATGCCATCCCCTTTATCGTCCTTCTCATTCCCTACTTTTTCGTTGCGGGAGTTGCGGCTCTTTTTCTCTTTTTCAATGTATTTCATCTTTGGAGATATGGGGTTGAGGGAACGGGAACAACGCTCCTCATTATTATGTACGTCTGCCTTTTTGCGGTGACGCTTGGAGGAACATGGCTTGCACTCAGCGGATTTGTTTGGGGAGATACTTTTTCACTCACCAATCTTCTTCCTTCGTCATCAGGAAGCTCTTCTTTTGGACTATGATGCATCTTCAACGCCTCCCAAATGCTCGCCCCGGAGAACAGGTTATCCTTCTTTTACACCGACACTGGATTGATGTTCTCCGCATTTTCATGTTCACCACCTTGCTCATCATTATTCCGCTTTTTGTTGGTGGAACGCTTGTTTTTGTGAATGCGCCTATTCTTTCACATGCCGTTTTTGGTCCCATTCTTCTTTCACTTCTCGGGGCGTATCTTTTGATTGTACTGAGCGTGACTCTCACGGAAATCACTGACTACTGGCTTGATGTGTGGATTGTAACCAACGAACGCATTATCAATTCAGAACAGCACGGATTGTTTAATCGCGTTGTCTCTGAGGTACATTTAAACCAAATCCAAGATATTACGAGCGAGCAGCGTGGACTTCTCGGAACATTTCTTACCTTTGGAAATGTCTACGCACAAACTGCTGCAGAACGAGAACGTTTTACTTTCAAAAATATCGACAATCCTGACACCGTGAAAATACATATTGGTGAACTCATTACGACGTGCAAAACCACGCATCACCATACCCCAGAGGAAATGGGACCCGCAGGATCTCAATTAAAAAATCCCTCGACGTAATCGCGGAGACGGCCCAGCGGGCCGTCTCTACGTATCGTGGGGGATTTTTTTATTCCCATATGCGTTCTACCTCTACACCTGTGTAAAAATACGTGAGGATTTCTTCTGAAGTCTTACCCTCGTTTGCCATACAAATTGCACCTGATGCAGACATTCCCACACCGTGTCCCCACAACGTTTTTCCTTGGTCGCAGGGAACGGCGACCGCTTGTGCATACGGGATGCTTCCGGCCCATACATCGCTCCAATTGCGGGTCATGCCGTCTGAGCGTGAGAAATACGATGTAATTGCGGTTGCGCCCTGATATGTGACGATATACCCACGAGACGCCTCAACTGCAGCGGTAATGAGCGGATTGCGCTCTTCTTGTCCGTAGCCCCAGTACACTTGATCGCGATACGCGTCTACCAAATATCCTTCGGCGGCATGTTTTGAAACGTGTGTGTAGTGATAGTACGCGTACGTTCTTGCGGCGGTGAGAATTGCTTTTTGATATTCGGTGGGTGATGAGTTTGAAGTTTCGGCGAGCCCTCGCAGGTAGTATTCCATTCCCAACTCGTTAATAATCCATGTGCGGTCTTTGGATGCATTGTATCGGAGCTCGAGCACGTTACGGAACGTATTGTTTGCAAAAGATGTTCCGCGGGTAACCCGGCGATCGAAGTTGGTGATTTCAAGTACTGCGTTTGCCGTGACGGGCACAAAACGAAGCGGCAACGAAGATGTTTTCTCTGCAGTTCCGGATCCGTACACGTAGACGCCGTTCTCGTATGCTGCCCGCACATTGCTTCCCTTTGGAATCGTAAGGAGCAGTTTTCCGTCGGTATCACGTAACTCTACATCGCTTGTTTGAGAACCTATTTCTACTTCCCAGTTTGTTTCTTCATCTACAATAAGGACGCCGACGCGCATGATTGGCTCCTCCACAGATGCAATAAATTGCGTCTCTACGTTCTCGATTGCTGGTGCGCTTGCGAGCTCGCCTGATCCGCCGGTGACTTCAATAGGAAGGAGCAACTCTCCCCCATCGAGTTCCTCGCCGTTTGCGGCAAGCGAAAATGCGACGGAGTGATTTCCGTTTACTTGTGGGGTTTGTAAGAAAAATTGGAGTGTCGCCGTTTCTCCTGGAGCAATGTTTTGATTTTGTACGGTAACGGCGTTCTTTCCACTCCATGAACTGTGTGCAAAGGATACATGCTGACCGGTTTTTGCTGTAGTAAGTGATGACGCATCTGTTACCGAAAGGGTGCTCCACGTTGCGGTACCGGTATTTTTTACTGCGATCATGAACGAGATAGGCTTGCCTGCTCTTGCTTTTAGTTTTGTTGCCGTTTGCGCGACGATATTTGCGGTGTATGTTTCTGATGCTGTGCTTTCTGTGTTTTCTTCTGCAGGAGAAACTTCTTCTTGTTGCTCGGCTACAACAACCGAAAGTGTTATTTCTCCGCCCGTTACCCAAGCAGTGCTTTCTGATGCGAGTGCAAACGTTTCTGAGTATGTTCCCGGTGTTTGTGGGGCACGGAGAGAAAACGAAATCGTTCCGGTGGCACCCGGAGCAACCGATGCCTCCTGCAAACGCTTTACTTGTGTTGCGGAGAGCCACGTTCCTGGGTCAAACGCGCTCGTGCGGTACTTTGGCCCGTAGGTATACAGAGAAATATATCCTGTACCGTCGTTTTTCCAGGTTGAGGTACAGGTGTTCTCTAATGTGATGGTTACGGGCTTTACCTCCCCTGGCGTAAGCGAAATCGATCCGCCGCCCGTTGTTGTTACGCGAAGAGCTGCGTACGCTGAAGAAGATGCTGCGTGTGCCGACCGAGGGATTCCGGCAAAGCTTCCGAGCAAAAGACACAGACTCACAACAAGTGCGGAAAAGCGCATATAATGTTAGTATAACAACAAAGTTTAAAAGTTTATAGTTGTCATTCTGAGGGAGTTCCCAGTCCGACCGAAGAATCTCCGGAACCAACAACCAGGGAGATCCCTCCTGGCGTCGGGATGACACAATACCTATGTCTACGCTCGCGAAAAGTTCACTTCTTCAAATATCCGGCAAATTGGCGGGTATTTTCTTTGGACTCGGGACGTTCTACATACTTCTCCATTTTTTTGGTACCGAGGGTTACGGGGTATTCACCACCGCACTTACCTACGTCACCTTTTTCTCTATTGTTGTTGATTTTGGACTTACGATCACTACGGCACAGATGATTGCCGAGAAGGGGGCCGACGAAAAGCGCATTCTCTCAAATCTTTTTGCACTGCGCGTGGTGAGCGCACTTATTTTCATGACGCTCGCCCCGCTTTCTGCGTGGTTTTTACCGGGCAACGAAAAAATCTTTCCTCTTATCTGCATTGGATCGGCAACGTACTTTTTTGGCGCGATCTCACAAATGTTCATTGGGGTTTTTCAAAAGCGCCTTGAGCTTGTTACGCCTGTTCTTGCAGAGATGGGAAGCCGTGCTCTTGCGCTTGTAGGCGTTCTTTTTGTTGGACTTACCACGCGATCTCTTGCTCATGCCACGATCGCTTTCGCCGTGGGAGCACTTCTCCAAGTTCTTATCATGCTTGTTGCTACCCACCGCCGCATTTCTCTTCGCTTCTCTTGGGATTTTTCTCTTTGGAAAGAGATTATTTCTCGGAGTTGGCCAATTGGGCTTTCTATTTTCTTCAATCTTCTTTACCTCAAGGGAGATGTGCTCTTTTTGTGGGCCATGGGAAAAACCGATGTTGAAATTGGCCATTACGGTGCAGCCTATAAGGTAGTTGATATTCTCACCATGG
>ERZ1292633.2149-Hain-H41-02um-R1-2149-length-20447-cov-13_pt1 | contig 20447 bp, 16 predicted proteins | sample MGYA00564406_ERZ1292633 | MGnify/ENA primary metagenome ERZ1292633 (study PRJEB36523, sample SAMEA6512639) | groundwater metagenome | collected 2019-01-08 | study: AquaDiva: Metagenomics assemblies of 32 groundwater samples
AACAAGGAGGCAGTACGATGTTTAAGAGAGTGAAGGGGCAAAAAGGTTTTACCCTGATCGAGTTGATGATCGTGGTGGCGATCATCGGGATCTTGGCCGCGATCGCTATTCCGAACTTCCTGCGATATCAGGCGAAGTCCAGGCAGTCCGAGGCCAAGACCAACCTCGGCGCGGTATTTGTGGCCGAAACGGCCTATTTTAGCGAAAACTCACGGTACGGGAGCTTCTCAGAGATCGGGTATGCATTGGCTGGAACGACGAACCGGTATAGTTACCGGAGCCCGGCAATCGGTGGCAACGCGGCTTCGGCTGGTACGGTGGGTATCGACCAGATTCCCTGCGGTGCACCGGTGGCCTGCACGGTGTCCACTGATGCCAGCCCTGCGATACCGTCCAATTCGAGCACGGCTGTCGGTGCTGTGGGCTTTACAGCCTCAGCCGTGGCAAGCATCGACAGCGACCCAACGATTGACGGGTGGTCGGTGAATGATATTAAAGGTGGACTTACTGCTCCGGTACCCGACGACGTGACCACATAAGCTGGAGATGGAATCATCAACAAGGCGGAGGGGGAACCAGAGGGTTCCTCCTCCGTTCTCGTTATGAAGGAATAACCTGGTTATCAAGTGAACACCTGTCACATCTCCACTTCTCGACCTCGCTTCATTTCCTCATAAATATGACCATCATCCGATAAATGAGAGCTGCAGTTCGATGCAGGGAGCCTCGGTTGTTTGGGCGAAAGGTGCGACAATTAGTGGTTCATCCATGCTGATTTCTGGGTGATCTTCCTGAATATGGTCATGGTCTTTGGCGGTCATATGAATACAGGTGATTGAAAAAATGCATATTTGATAGTTGTACAGTTATGACTCGCCGTGGCACTAAACCTGCTTTCCCATGAGAAAGAACAAGAGGTGCGAAGGTCGCAACAGTGAATTCACAACAAGGAGGCAGTACGATGTTTAAGAGAGTGAAGGGGCAAAAAGGTTTTACCCTGATCGAGTTGATGATCGTGGTGGCGATCATCGGGATCTTGGCCGCGATCGCTATTCCGAACTTCCTGCGATATCAGGCGAAGTCCAGGCAGTCCGAGGCCAAGACCAACCTCGGCGCGGTATTTGTGGCCGAAACGGCCTATTTTAGCGAAAACTCACGGTACGGGAGCTTCTCAGAGATCGGGTATGCATTGGCTGGAACGACGAACCGGTATAGTTACCGGAGCCCGGCAATCGGTGGCAACGCGGCTTCGGCTGGTACGGTGGGTATCGACCAGATTCCCTGCGGTGCACCGGTGGCCTGTACGGTGTCCACTGATGCCAGCCCTGCGATACCGTCCAATGCGAGCACGGTTGTCGGTGCTGTGGGCTTTACAGCCTCAGCTGCAGCAAGCATCGACAGCGACCCGACGATTGACGGGTGGTCGGTGAATGATATTAAAGGTGGACTTACTGCTCCGGTGCCCGACGACGTGACCACCTAAAAGCTGTGAAGGATTTGTCAACAGGGCGAGGGAGGAGCCAAAGGGCTCCTCCCTCGCTGGTTTTTATCAGCATCGCTGATCAAGTCAAAACTTTCTTGATCGCTTCATTCGGTTCCTCTCCCTACGCGCTAGTTAGGCAATAAACCAAATTCTCTTTCTCGACGTGTATCCCTCTGGTACAAGAATAAAGGGACGCTCTAGACGTATTACATTCAAAGGCTTTCATGCGGATACTCACGTCGCCATCGATGATTCATATCAGTGCGCTGCTCATTTTTGCTCCCCTGCTAGAAGGCGGCACAACGCATCTTGCAGTGATGATTATTCGCCTCCTGATCCTCTCATTGCTGGGGCTCTATCTCATCCATGGGATCCGAGCTGGACGTTTGGATGTCCCTATCCTTCCGATCGGGTTCGCGGCGATGATCTTTGTTAGTCTGGCCATCCTTGCCACGCTACTCTCTCCCTATCAACATCCCAGTGTGCAATGGCTTCTGGTCCTCGGAAGCTACGTAGCCTTCTTGTATTTACTTGTCTATTTTGCAACTGGATGGGACCATATATATGCGTTGGTGTCGGTGGTCGTTCTCGTCGGACTGGGAGAGGCTGCATGGACGATCTTACAAATGCTCTTGTGGCATGTGCCAAGGCCCAGCGGGTCATTTTTTAATCCAAATTTTCTGGCTGGGTACTTGGTCGTTGCCTGGTCCATGCTTTTGAGCGGCCTGATACATCGTCGAGGCCAAAGCTTTACGCTGATGTTCTCATCCAAGAACCATGCGGTTGGGATATTGGGGGCGCTTGGGGGACTGGTCGTTATTCTCATAGCCATCCTGCTGACTGAGTCTCGTGGGGGCCTTCTTGCCCTTCTCGTGGCCACACTGTTTATCGTGATTGCGAGATTAGGGTGGAGGGTAGCAGCTGCATGTGGAGCGTTGCTCATCATCCTCATCCTTGTGGTTCCGAATCCGATTCGTGATCGGGCGATCGTAGAGCATAACCAAAATCCTGAGACCTATGCGCGTTGGCAGATATGGCAGAGTGCCGTTCAGCAGATGGTCGATTACCCTTTCGGGGTTGGGCTCGGACTCTACCAGTATATTCACCCTCGCTATGCGTTTCCTGTGGAAGGCGAAATCACTCGATATGGAAAGACGGCACAGACTCCGCACAACGAATATCTTCAGATGGGTGTTGAAATGGGCGTTGTGTCGATCGTGGTATTCGGGGCAGGAGTGATTTTGATTGGGCAGGAAGCGATGAAGTTGTTGCATCGGCGGGTAGCACGATGGCAACGAGGCATTTTGGTTGGGTTGAGCGGGGGCGGGTTGGCAATTTTGAGCCATGCAGCGATTGATTCGAACTTGCGAGAACCGGCCATTGCCATACTGCTGATTCTATGTGTTGGATTGACGGTTTCAGCTAGTCGGCTGGTAGGCGGAGATTCTCGGACTGCACGGGAAGTGCCCGTACGTTCACGGATTCTGTGGGGGACCATTGCTACCGTAATTCTTCTTGTCCTGACCGCGGAAGTGGTTCGGTTGGACGTTGCATGGAGATTGTTTGAGGTAGCCTCTCGTCATGCTGCCGGAGGAGAGACGGAGGAGGCGGTGAAAGGATTTCGACAGGCCGCTGCATTGGATCCTGGAAAATCGGTGTATCACCATGCTCTGGCTTCACTGCATGCAAGAATGTTTGAGCGGAGTGGCAATGAAGAAGCGTTCAGAGTTGCTCATGCGGAGTATGCCGAAGCGATGAGTCTTAACCCGTTGGATAGTCGGATTCCGGCGCTTATGGGCCAGCTGCATGCCTTCGCAACGAGGGTGCCGCGGACGTCTTCCATTTTGGAGGAGCAACGAGTCGCCCAAGTAAGGCTGGCGCTGGAAGGCTACAGTAGAGCGATCGGTCTCGCGCCGTTCTCCGCACTCTACCGATATGAACAAATCAAGCTCCATTGGTTGCTTGGTGAGAAGGGCAACGCGGAACGTCAAGCGAAAGAAGTGGAGAGATTAGAGCCAAATTTTCTTCCTGCTCGGATCTTTATGGCTCAGGTGGCGCTTGAGGAGAACCGGATCGAGGAGGTCAAGAATCAACTGCGCGAAATTCAAGAACGTCAGGCGAGGTACCAACACTGGCAGAAGAATGCGCTCGAGCAACTATTTCTAGATGTGGATGTCGAGCCTATCAGGGTAGCAATTGACAAAAAGGGATAGCGAGATGAATGGCAGATGGGGACTGTTCCTTTGAAGCATCTGTCGATTATGGCAGCAGTCGGACTTATTTTGTTTGCCGGAGCAGCCGGGCTGTTGTCCGTTCTTGAGCAACAACGGAATGCATCTTCCAGAGTAGAACAATTAGGTTATCTCCCGAAGGGAGAATATTTGCGATTAGCAGTGGTCGGATACCGGCAACTTGTTGCAGATCTCATCTGGCTGCAAGCGGTGCAGCACATTGGCGCAGCCCGAGATACGCAAGAGGGCTATAGTTGGACCTACCATGCGGTTGATGTGCTTACTGATCTAGATCCGCAGTTCGTGCCTCCGTATCAGGCGACAGGTGTTTTACTCGGGGTATTGGTCGGTCACCACGGGGAAGGAATCGCGATTCTCGATAAGGGTATGCGTAACAACCCCGACGTATGGCAGCTTCCCTTCTTGGCCGGCTATATCTCGTACTACGAACGGTGTGATCCGGTTGCAGGAGGGCAATATTTTCGGCGCGCCGCTCAGGTGCCCGGCTCTCCGGCCTACCTACCAAGGCTGGCCGCCCGCATGACGGTGGAGAGCGGTGATCCCGCAGCGGCATTGGAGTTCTTGGAACGATTCGCCCGCAGTGTTCAGGACGAGCGTGTTCGTGAAGCTCTTGTACTCAGGATCAAGGAGGTTTCGCAAGAGCAGGATATCCGAATGCTTGAGGAAGGTGTTCGCCTGTACTACGCTCTGCATCAGCAGTTCCCCTCAAAACTTGATGATCTCCTGCTACGAGGGATTGTTCGCCAACTCCCTGTAGATCTATTGGGTGGTGAGTATCAAATCAATCCAATGAATGGGTCGGTTAGTGTGTCCTCTAGACGTGAACGGCTTCAGATCGATAAGAAGGTGGCCTGTCGCGTCGCTGGGTAAATCCTCTAGGTTAAGCGCTACCAGGGTTCGCTGGCCTGGCCTGGGCGGTACGGAGTAATAAGGAGGAGAGCCGTGAACGACATCGTGATTGAAAAACTGAGCAAGGCCTATCCTTCAGGTTGGCCGGGGCGTCCGTCGTTCGTCGCATTGTCGGGGCTGTCTTTGACTGTCGGTCGGGGAGAGATCTTTGGATTTCTTGGTCCGAATGGGGCGGGGAAAACCACAACCTTGAAAATTCTTCTAGGTCTTGTGCGGGCGACAAGCGGAACCGCAATATTACTGGGGAAGCCGGCTGGCGACGTTGAAACCCGCCGCAGGGTCGGCTTTCTTCCTGAGTCGCCTTATTTTTACGATTATCTCACGGCAGAGGAGTTTCTGGGGTTCTATGGGCAACTTGCAGGGCTGGATCGCGCAGGCATTGCTCCTCGCATCACTACACTACTGGAGCTTGTGGGGCTTGTTGAAGCGAGAACCCGCCAACTCCGCAAGTTCTCGAAAGGGATGTTGCAGCGCATCGGGCTCGCCCAGGCACTGATCCACGATCCCCAACTTGTCATCCTTGATGAGCCCATGACGGGGCTGGATCCTGTCGGGCGGAAGCAAGTGCGGGATTTGATTCTCGGCTTGCGGGATCGAGGGAAGACGGTGTTTTTCAGTACACACATTCTCCCTGATGTCGAAATGATTTGTGATCGTGTTGGTATCGTCATGAAGGGTCGGTTGCTGGCCAGCGGTCGAGTGGAGGATCTGGTCGATCAAGAGCACACACAATCGGTTGAAATCGTCTGTCACGAAATCAATGTGGAGAACAGTTCGGTGATACGGACAAACGCAGCACGTGTGATTCAGCAGGGTCGGCAATGCCTAATTGTGTTGCCGAACACGGAGTTGTTGGATGAGACCGTGGCGGAGATCAGGCGAAGGGGAGGGCGGCTGGTGTCAGTCACTCCTCATAAAGCCTCATTGGAAGATCTGTTTTTCCAGGAAGAGGCAAGGATGCGGGAAACGCCTGCCGAGTTGCTCACGGAAAGGGTGTGAAACCATGACGGCGATCGGGGTTATTGCGTTCAATACCTTTCGGGAAAGTTTGCGAGACAAGATTTTATACAACCTCTTGCTCTTTGCAGGGCTTTTGATCGGGCTTTCGGTGATGCTTGCCGATCTCACGATTACAGAGCATCACAAGATGATCGCAGACATGGGTCTGGGCGCGATAAACCTAATTGGAGTGGTTATCGCCATTTTTGTGGGGATCAGCTTGGTCAACAAAGAGATCGAGCGCCGGACGGTGTATACGATCATGGCAAGGCCGATCAGTCGGGCGTCGTTCATTCTTGGTAAGTACACTGGTCTCACGCTGACTTTATTCATCAACATCATGATCATGATGGCCATCTTTCTCTTGACGGTCTGGTTCTACCGTATGCCGATGACCATTTCGCTTTTTCAGGCGGTGCAGCTCATATTTGTCGAGCTCATGGTCGTAACGGCGATCGCGTTATTTTTTTCCACGTTCAGCTCATCGACGTTGAGCGCGATTCTGACACTTGGGTTCTACGTGATTGGGCATCTGACGGTCGATCTAAAAGGGCTTGCAGGGAAAAGTGAAAGTGAAGCCGTCAAAGCCGTTGCGACATGCGTGTACTATGCGTTTCCCAACCTCGAAATGCTCAACATCAAAGGCCAAGCCGCAGTGGGAATCCCCGTGGGGTTCGACTACTTGATGCTCGCAACGCTGTACGGATTGGTATATGCCGCGGTGATCATCATGGGAGCTTGTCTAGTATTTGTCCGGCGAGATTTTTGACAAACGGTGCATAGCGGGCATCTGGCTCTGTAACACTATTTGATCCGTACAGTATGAGTTCAATAACCATGAGTGGCGGAATGCTCGGACAAGAAAGTGTCGTGTCCCCTTTGATGGTGTTGAGTAGCCTTATCAAGCATCGAAATCTTATTTGGCTGCTTACAAAACGAGAAGTGATCAGTCGTTATCGAGGGTCTATAGCTGGAGTTATGTGGGTGTTCATACACCCTCTGATCATGCTTGCTGTCTATACGGTGGTGTTTAATGGCGTGTTTGGTGCGAGACCTGGATCACGTGTGAATGCTCCTGTGGAGTTTGGCATGCTGCTCTTTTCAGGGCTGATCATCTATTCTATTCTTGCCGAATCGTTTCATCGTGCGCCCCACCTCATCCTCAACAACAGCAACTATGTGAAGAAAGTTGTTTTCCCGCTTGAGGTGCTTCCGTGGATGTCTTTGTGCGCCGCAGTGTTTCATGCATTGGTGAGTGTGTCGGTGCTCGTGGTGTTATACGCCGTTATCTACCAACGATTAAATTGGACAACAATATTTTTCCCCGTTTTGCTCATACCCCTCGTGCTTGGTGTGGTGGGGCTCTCGTGGATTCTGTCCTCTGTCGGTGTTTTTGTGCGCGATATTGGGCAGGCAATGGGGCCAGTGACTACAGTCCTCCTATTTCTGTCTCCGGTGTTCTATCCGGCTTCGGCAATGCCTGAACGGTATCGCTGGTTGCTGGATCTCAATCCGCTGACGTTTCTGGTCGAGCAATCCCAGAATATTCTGATCTTGGGAATATTGCCGTCGTGGTGGGGCCTCGTTGTCTATACCATTGTCGGCTATTGCGTGGCATGGATTGGACTTATATGGTTTCAACGGACTCGGAAGGCATTCGCCGATGTCATCTGATTTCGCCATCAGGCTGAGGGATGTGAGAAAGACGTATCGCCTCTTTCATAGGCCTAGTGACCGGGTTAAACAGTGGGTGATGCCTCCTTTGCAACGGCGCTTCGGGTGGTCTCGGACGGACTACTATCGCGAACATGTGGCGTTGGATGGCGTATCGTTTGAAGTCAGAAAAGGTGAGACGCTCGGTGTCATCGGTCGGAATGGCTCGGGAAAGTCTACGTTACTCCAAGTCATGAGCGGTGTCTTGCATCCGACAAGCGGCACAGTGGAGATCGACGGGCGGGTCGCCGCGTTGCTGGAACTTGGCGCCGGTTTTCATCCTGAGTTCACTGGACGGGAAAATATCTTTCTGAATGCGTCTCTCTTCGGTCTCTCGAAACAGGAGACCGAAGATCGGGTTGATGCCATCTTATCCTTTGCCGATATCGGGTCCTATATTGACCAGGCAGTGAAAACATATTCGAGTGGGATGCATGTGAGGCTCGCGTTCGCCGTGATTGCACATGTTCAAGCGGACATTCTCTTAATCGATGAAGCGCTGGCGGTGGGCGATGCCTTCTTCGTCCAGAAGTGTATGCGATTTCTAAGGGAATTCATGGAGCGGGGCACCGTCGTATTTGTCAGTCATGACTCCACAGCGGTGCTCAGTCTCTGTCGAAAGGCCCTGTTGCTCGATCAGGGGCGCGTGCTAGGCCTTGGTGAGGCAAAAATGGTGTGCGATCGCTACCTCCAGCATCTATATGAATCGCATGAAGGCCGAGAATCAGTAGTGCCGCACAATGAACCGGCTGGGGCCGAATCCAGCGATAAAGCGAGCAGCGAATCGGATCGTGGCGTTGGAGGGTTTGGGTGGGACAACCTAGCAGACGCTCGCGCGTTTGGAGACCTCAAAGCGGTGATTGAGAAAATCGTGCTGCGCGATAGTCAGGGACGTTTCGTCTCTTGTGTCACAAGACAGGATCGGCTTTCGCTGCGCGTGTGGTGCAAGACTTCCGTGTCGCTGGCGAACCCCCTTGTGGGTTTCCTGGTGCGTGACCGATTCGGGCAAGTGCTGTTTGGCCACAACACTGGCAGAACAAGTCTTGAGAGCGTGATCATGCTTCCGCCCGGAACGCGATTTGTGGCCGAATTTGAGTTTGTCATGCCGCAGCTCAGGAAGGGAAGCTACTCGCTGAGTGTGGCTCTGGCTGAGGGGACGCAGCAAGAGCATATTCAGCATCATTGGATAAATGATGCCGTGGTGTTCGAGAGCATGCCTACGGAACACTGCTTCGGATTTATAGGAGTCGAAGTATTTCAAGCATGCATTTCCCGAGATGTCGACCGAGAATACCAGGATGAAGCCACAAGTAATTCTCTCACCATGTAGCGTGTGCGGTGGGACAAGATTTCAGCATCAGGATGTCCTTTGGGATGGGCTGATCGCTGAGTGGGGTCTCTCCGATGACGAGGTGAGCTATATCAATGTGCAACAAGGGACGCGATGCACCGGGTGCGGATCGAATGTAAGATCAATTGCCCTGGCCGCGGGAATCCTCCGTCATGCGCAATCGCTTGCCACATTAGCTGATTGGGTGAAGGGGAAGGGCGCTATGCATCGTAACGTGCTTGAAGTAAATGAAGCGGGTTCGCTCACCGGTGTCTTGAGTCGGATACCGGGCACCGAATCGTGTGGTATCCGGAGTACGACATGATGGCGTTGTCGTTCAAAGATGCTTCGTTCGATCTGGTGGTGCACTCGGATACGTTGGAACATGTGCCTGATCCATGCCAGGTGTTGCGGGAGCGCAGGCGCATTCTCCGTCCTGGAGGAGCCTGTTGTTTCACAATCCCGATCATCATGGCGAGGTTGACGAAGACAAGAAGCGGTTTACCGATCAGCATGCATGGAAGCCCAGGATGTACCGATCCATCTCTGATGGTCCATTCTGAATTCGGCGCCGATATCTGGTGCCGAGTCCTTGACGCTGGGTTTCGGAACTGCCAGATGGTGGCCTACGCCTATCCATCGGGGGTCGCTATGGTTGCAACGGCATCGCAAGTGTTGGAAGCGATACTGGGTTAAAGAGCGCCATGAATCTCGACGAGAACGACATTCCGATGCTTGAAGCAAACGGGGAGCGATTTCTGCCTGATATGCAGGGAACGATCGCGCTGGAACATCTGCATCGCTATGCCATAGCACGGGAGCTGGCCCAGGGGAAAGCCGTTCTCGATATTGCCTGTGGGGAAGGGTATGGCTCGTCGCTCTTAGCCGACGCAGGTGGGTGCGTGATTGGTGTGGACATCTCTTCGGATGCGGTGGCTCATGCCGTGGCAAAATATCGAAAGCCTAACTTGGAGTTCCGTGTCGGGAGTTGCGCCGCAATCCCGCTCGCTGATGCGAGCGTGGACCTGGTTGTCAGTTTCGAGACGATCGAACATCATTCCGAGCATGAGAAGATGCTGTGTGAAATTAAACGTGTCCTTCGTCCGGGAGGGGTCTTGGTCATGTCGAGCCCGGATAAAGCGGAGTATACCGTACGCGCCGCACACGAGAACGCGTTCCATGTCAAGGAACTGTATGCGGAGGAATTTCAGGCGTTGATCGGGAAGTATTTTGCGAATCATGTGTTGTTGGGGCAGAGGGCTCTCTATGCCTCTACGATGTTGATTCAGGGGGATTCTGGCAAAGCTCGCCATTACTACCGCGATGGACAGTCGTCTATCCAGTCTGCCCCAGGCTTGTTTCGCCCGTTGTATTGGGTCGCAGTCTCGTCGGATTCTGCCCTCCCTGCTTTATCATCTGGAATCTTGGAACAACTTGGAGAATCTGATCCAGCCATCAAAGAGCTTCAGTACCGATACGATTATGCACAACGGCAGATCGTGGGGTTGCAGGAAGAGGTGGCCGGTTTGCACGAAGCGATTAGGCTGATACTCAATTCTCGCTCATGGAAGCTCACTCGTCCATTTCGCTCAACCGGGACCTTTATCAAGTCCCTCACCAAGATCCAGATAGACGGCCGCTGAGTGTGCTCAAACAGTATGCCGACTAGGGTCAGAGATAGTTCGGAGCATCAATGAATATTCGTGCTGTCCAGTCTGTATGGTTTTTCTGGTTTGCGTTGACCGAAGGAATGTCTTGGAAGAAACGCCACGGCCGATACCCTCGCCTTCCTGAGATCGGGCAATTGGTGCAAAAAGCGGTATGCAAGTTCACGGTCGCTTCCCGCGGGAGAACACGGCGGACGAAACGATTGGAGATACCGATCGATCCGTACCAAGCTTGGCTTCAGGCCAATAGTTGGTCCAATCGTTCGCAGGCTGTGCTCATCGAACAGCTCGATCAGCTTCCTGACCAGGGGCCAAAGCTTTCGATTCTCATGCCGGTCCACGATCCGCCGGTGGAGTTTCTGGAGAAGGCGTTCGTCTCCGTCAGAGGTCAGGTCTACCAGAATTGGGAGCTGTGCATTGCAGACGACGGCAGCTCGGATGAGCAAGTGCGGAAATTGTTACAAGAATGGCTCGCAACCGACAGTCGAGTCAAGCTCACGCGCATGGACCAGAGCGTGAATATCAGTCTGGCCACGAATGCTGCTGCTGAGCTGGCGACGGGAGAGTTTCTCTTGTTTCTTGACCATGATGATGAACTGTCTCCCGATGCGCTAGGGGAGGTGGTGTTATACCTGTCCCGTCATCCACAGACAGATATACTCTATTCGGATGATGACAAGATCGACGCCGCTGGAAATCGGTATGCTCCACAGTTCAAGCCTGACTGGTCCCCTGAACTCCTCTTGTCTTATATGTATTTGAGTCATCTCTTCGTCGTCAAAAGAACATTATTCGAGGCTATCGGGGGGGCGCGCAAGGGCTTAGAAGGGTCTCAGGACTATGATTTAGCTTTGAGGGCAACTGAACAGACCGAGCAGGTTGGGCATGTCCCGAAAGTCTTGTATCACTGGAGGGCGTTGCCGGGCTCGACCGCTTCAAGCGGAATAGCCAAACCGAAGAGCTTCGAAGCGGGCCAGCGCGCTGTCGAAGAAGCGTGCATGAGACGAGGGATCGAGGCGGTCGTCTATCGGCCGGACTTTGCGGTTCGCGATCATCTGGGGATGTACCGTCTTCGGTTTCCCGATGATGGTCCCTCGGTCACGATCGTTATTCCAACCAAGAATCAGGCGGCCCTTCTGCGACGGTGTCTTGAATCGATAAAGAGGACGACCTACCGCAACTACGAAGTCGTGATTATCGATAACGAGAGCGATGATTCGGAAACACTCGCCTACCTCGGGTCACTTCCACACCGAGTGCTCCGTGTGCCTAATCCTGCAGGTAGATTCAACTTTGCGGCCATCAACAATCGGGCGGTGAGGGAGATCCATTCTGATTATCTGCTTTTTCTCAACAACGACACCGAAGTGCAATCGGCCTGTTGGCTCAGCCAAATGGTGGGATACGGACAAATCGAGGGGGTTGGAGCCGTAGGGGCTAAGCTGGTATTTCCTGACGGTCGGATCCAGCATGCAGGGGTTATCCATGGCCTGCATCATGGGCTCGCTGCGCCTGCGTTCAAGCTTGCCCCAGCGGATGGACATGGGTATCTCAGTTACCTCTCGGTGTCGCGCAATTACTCCGCAGTCACTGCGGCATGTCTACTTACACCTCGCAAACTGTTTCTAGATTTAAGCGGCTTCAACGAAGCCGACTATGCGGTGGCGTACAACGATGTCGACTACTGCTATCGGCTGGTCGATCGCCGCTATCGTTGTGTCTATTGTCCCGAGGCGGAACTGATTCATTATGAAGGCTATTCGCGTGGGTTTCGAGACGACCCGGCGGAGCTCGCAGCTTTCCGGACCGCGTATCGGCATCGTCGGGATCCTTGGTACAGCCCACATCTAACACTTGAGGGAGATTCGTTTCAGGTCATACCTCGGCGTCTGACACATGGACAAGACCGGGAAATTCCGGTGTTGATGACCGCCAACAATCTCAACTTGGAGGGCGCTCCGTACTGTCAATACGAGCTGACGCTTGAGCTGATGAAACGGAAGATCATCCGGCCGACAGTATTCAGCCCCGAAGATGGTCCGCTCCGTCGGTTGTACGAAGACCACAAAATCCCCGTGATCGTCGACAGGCATCCCTTGTGGGGGGTGACGAATCTTGCAGAGTATGAGGAGGCGATCCGCGAGTTCTCACACCGCTGCCTTCAGTGGGGCGCAGAAGTCGTGTATGGGAATACGTTACAGAGTTTCTATGCTGTGGATGCGGCGGCGCATGTCGGGCTGCCGTCGATCTGGAACGTGCACGAAAGCGAACCCTGGGAGACCTATTTCGATTACCTGCCGGAAGAGGTAACCGAGCGAGCCCTACGTTGTTTTCGCTATCCCTACCGGGTGGTCTTCGTGTCGGACGCTAGCCGAGATGTCTATCTGCCTCTAAATACCCGGCACAATTTCCTGGTGATTCACAACGGACTCGATCAAAGCAAGATTGAGGCACAAATCCGCGCCTGGACTAGACCAGCTGCACGTTCATTTGTCAAGGCATCGGATCGCGAAGTCGTGGTTCTGCTGTTGGGGACGGTATGCTCTCGAAAAGGACAGCAGGACCTTGTGCTGGCTTTTAAAGAATTAAGCGAGACGACACAACAGCTCATGAGGTGCGTGATCGTGGGCGACAGACCTGGTGAGTACAGTCAGCAGTTACACGATCTGGTGAATCGTTTGCCGGGCAGTCTGCGCAAGCGCATCGACGTTATTCCAGAAACGCAGGAGACCGCGCCCTACTATCGCGCGGCCGATGTATTCGTGTGTACGTCGAGGGTCGAGAGCTACCCGCGGGTCATTCTGGAAGCGATGGCCTACGGGTTGCCCATTGTGACGACGCCGGTGTTCGGCATTCGAGAACAGGTATGGGAGGGAGCGAACGCGTTGCTTTATGCGCCTGGTGATGTGAAAGAATTGGCACAGCAAATGGAAACATTGGTTATTGACGCACAGCTTAGGTGCAGCATGGCCGGTAAGAGCACCACTGTGTTGGCTCTTGGGATGGACTTCGCCGATATGGTAACGGCGTACGGGAAAATTTTTTCTGAAACATGGCTCACCGGGGGAACACGGGTATGACGACGAAGTTTAATCTTGATACTCCGGTGGGGAATCTGCTGGAAACTGTCACTCGATTCTCCGGATGGTACATTCCCAATCATGGCGATCGGCCTCGCTTGAAGATTGAGTGCAATGGGAAACTAGAAGCCGCAATGGAGTGGGGAAGTCTTCGCCCAGATGTTTGCGCCGTCTATCCAGGCGACCCTCAAGCCATCATCAGCGAATTTCAAAGTGATCTCTTGTATGGCAACGACGATCGGAATAGAGAGATCAATGTCTCAATCGTCGATGAGTCGCATCAGGAGGGAGAACTATTTAAACGGACTTATCGCGTTCAACCGTTCAATCTCCGAACGATGCGTCCTCGATTGTTCGAGATTTTTGATTTGGTTGTGTGTTCGGAGTGCCATTCACCACTCAGCAGGACAGGCCAGGAAATAGCTTGCGTCGAGTGCGGAACGCGCATACCTCTCCGAGGCGAGGCTCCGCATTTTCTGTGTGAAGGAGGAACCCCCTGCCTTCGACTTACCGAACGAACTTCTACGCATCCGTATTCCTCGGAAGTCCTGGAAATTCTTGATCGCAACCAGGATAATCTCATTCTGGATTTTGGGGCCGGTCATGCTTCTCGAGAACTGCTGCGCCCAAACGTTGTATACATGGATGCAGTTCAGTATCAATGGACGGATGTCGTGTGCACTCGTCTCCGCCTTCCCTTTCGCGATCATTTATTCAGCGCTGTGGTCAGCCAGGCAGTATTCGAACACCTCCCAGATCCTCATCACACTGCGAAAGAATTGTTCCGAATTCTTCAACCTGGTGGAATCATCCATGTCGATACGGCCTTCATGCAGCCGCTTCACGGAGACCCTTGGCACTTTTTCAACATGACGCAACATGGATTGCGCCAAGTCATGGCTCCGTTTGAGGAGATACGGAGCGGGGTCAAGAGTTATCAGTTTCCGTCAGCGGGTTTGATGATGCAGTTCGAAGCGATCCTGCCATTTCTCTCCTCTCGGAAATGGCGGAAGCAGGTTAAGGCATGGCATACGCAGTGTCAGCAAGGGGCAGAAGAGCTTGATCGATCACTGGGGGAAGTGGGAAGAAAAACGCTGGCTGCCGGCTTTTACTTCGAAGGGAGGCGGCCTCATTAAAGCGCCTTGTGTGTCGTCGGTATGGGGCCGAACACGCGTGTGAAATTTCTTGTGAAGACGGGAAAGAATATGATGAGAGCCCAGTCGCAATCAGCAGATGCCGTGATCGGCCGCAATTCCTGCAAGAAGGAAACATGTCGCTAGCCGAATATTGGGGTAGTAAGCTGAAAAGCGCCGTCAAAAGACCGATGCGGCGCGTGGTATCCCATCTTGCTCGATTCCATAGCCGGATCGATCAAGGGCGGAGTGCCGCAGGCGAATTACCTCAGCAGACTGGATCCGGACAGTCTCGTGTTTCGGAATATTGGAATAAGCAGTTCGAAGCAATGAGAAGCGATAACTCATATTGGCTCAATAATAAGATCGTCGAAGAGTCCACCTATCGTCTGATGACCGGTGGTCCCACTCATTGGTTGACATGGCTCCTGAACGATTTCCTGAAAGAGCAGACGTTTGCCCGGTCGTTGAGCGTGTGTTGTGGGGATGGTGCGCACGAGATCCAATTGTACAAATCCGGTAAGATTCAGGTCGTAACCGGTTTTGACATCTCCGAGGGCGCGATCCGACAAGCCATCGCGCGATTTCATGAGGCCGGGGCTTCAACAGACCGGTATCGATTTGAAGTGAAGGATGTGAATCATCTTCACCTTGAAGGGCAATTTGATCTGATTTTTTCAACGGGAGCCTTGCACCACACGACGAATCTTGAAGATTTGCTGGCGAATTTACAACGCGTGCTCTCGCCGGACGGATATTTCGTCATAGTGGAATTTGTCGGCCCCAACCGATTCCAATGGACTGACCGACAGATCGAGGTGACGAACAAGCTCCTGAATGCTCTTGACCCGCAGTATCTAAAAAATGGTTACCGGGAAACGTTTGAGCGGCCTACGATCGAGTGCATGCTGAAGAGCGACCCTTCGGAGGCTGTGCGATCTGAAGAAGTGTATGCCCTCGTCAAGCAGCATTTTGCTGTCGTCTATGAACGATTCTACAATGGCACGATCCTGCATCAACTGCATCCGCTGCTTCAGTCGCAGCTGGCGAACCAGCAGCGGAACGATTTTGACTCTATCGTCAGACTGATTTTAGTCGCCGAAGATCTGCTCGTCTCGAACGGCGTACTCCCATCCGATTTTGCGTTTCTGATCTGCCAAGCAAAGGGTCGTAGGCCAGCCAATGATGCGACTGACAATGAATGAACTGGAATGACTGAAGCAACTACACGGGATTCGGCTCGCAATCCCTGGCTCGACGTCTGTCGGTCCTTGGCCATCTTGCTGGTAGTGCTGGGTCATGGCATCGAATATCTCAAGCCGCTGTTTCCCAACACGGTTCAGCTATTGAAGTTCACCGGATTCATCGGCGTAGAGCTTTTCTTTGTGCTGAGCGGGTTTTTGATCGGCCAAATGCTGATGCGTTACGCCGAGGAAGACTTGCCGAAATGGCTCCAGACATTTTATATGCGGCGAATGATCAGGACCTTGCCGAACTACGGGTTATTTTTGGTCGTTAACATTACACTCGCCTATATGATGATTAGGCCGTCAGGCCTGAGCGAGCTATGGAAATATGGGCTGTTTGTTCAGAATGCTATGACGCCGCATCCGGAATTCTTCCCGGAAGCCTGGAGCCTCGCTATCGAAGAGTTGTTTTATCTGGGATTTCCGTTGTGTTTTCTGACTGTGGCATGGGCGCTAAGGATCAGTAATAGGGCGGCGATTGTTGGCACGGCACTCTTTGTCATCGGGATTTCGCTTTTTGCTCGAGGGATCCTGGCCTCTGAGGTTATGTCGTGGGATGAAGGAATTCGCAAGATCGCGGCCCTTCGGTTTGATGGGTTGATGGTCGGGGTTCTGTTGGGTTGGTTGGATCAGGCTCGGTGGCGTGTCCTCAGAGACAAGACAGTACCACTTGTCCTTGTGACGGGACTTTTGTTCTGTGCTGCCTACGTCTCGCTCATGCCTCTTAGTGCATTGGATTCTTCATACTTTGCCAAGACCCTGTTGTTTACATTGACGTCATTCGGCTGCGCCGGGCTTGTGATCGTAGGGATCGACCTACGGCTTCCCTCGGGGCTTGAGTCGGTCGCTGCCTTGATCGCCAGGGTTTCATATTCGGCGTATCTGGTGAACCTGCCTATTCTGTTGATCATGAATCATGTAGTGAGGAATGAGGGAGCCGTAGGTGTCGGGATGTTCTTATTTTTTCATCTTGCGACGTTTCTGGCAGCGTTCGTCGTGTATCGACAGTACGAACGAGTATTTTACCGACTACGTGATAGATATTTCCCCTGTAGGGTGCAGAAAAATGAACCCTGTCTTCAGCTGGCCGCGTAGGGGGAGCCGATGCCCCTTTTAGTTTCTCCGGACGAATGGACGGAGGTATGCGATGACGTCTTCAGAATGTTGACCTCCTGTCATCTCCGACACCTCTCTATTGAGCGCAGGCTCTTATTGCCGGCACATCTAACCTAGGAGAGCGCTTTAAAGGACGGATTATGTGCGGAATTGTTGGTGTCATCGACCAGAGAGTCGGTCGCAGAGCCCGCCAGCTCCTGGACCAATTGCTGGAGACCATGCAAAGCCGTGGACCAGACGGCCAAGGCCATTTTGTTGACGGCAAGATTTTCATGGGAATGAAGCGGCTTGCGGTGATCGATGTCGAAGGAGGAAGTCAGCCGCTGACGAATGGCGCCGGCACTGTCGTCGCATTTCAAAACGGAGAGATCTACAACCATGCACAGCTTCGCGGGGAATTAGAACTTGAAGGGATACCCTTTCGCACGCATAGCGACACCGAAGTCCTGGCACATGGCTACGAACAGTGGGGCATTGAGGGATTATTACAACGAGTGGACGGTATGTTTGCGATCGCTCTATTGGACCGTGCGAACCAGGAACTTCACCTGGCACGGGACCGGTTTGGGGAAAAACCCCTCTACTACAGCATGAGCGGCGAGCGGTTCGCCTATAGTTCCAACATGACGGCTTTGGCGCTTCTTGACTGGGTCGATATCGGAATCGATATTCGGAGTGTCGATCATTACTTGGCTCTTCATTATGTGCCGGGACGCCGCACGATGCTGAAGGGCATCCATCGCCTGCTTCCCGGTGAACGTCTGCGAATGTGTCTCAAGACGATGAAAGTGCAGATGAGCCGATACTACTCTCTCTCGCTGACCCCCCTAGCAGACGTTGACGCCGCTTCGCTTCGAGAGCAGCTTGAATCCGCGGTGGTGAGTCGATTGGTTGCCGACGTACCCGTGGGTGTGTTCCTCTCAGGTGGGATCGACAGCTCCCTTATTGCCACGCTTGCCGCGAAGCATCATCCCGGGATTAACACGTTCTCGATGGGCTTTGAGGATTCTCGTTGTGACGAAAGCCTGCATGCCAAGACCGTTGCACGCCATATCGGGTCAACCCATCATCACTTTACGTTCAATGAACGATCATTTCTCGAACTCCTACCGGCCGTAATCGAATCTCTCGATGATCCGATTGGGGATCAAGCGTTGTTGCCGACCTATTGGCTATGCCGGGAAGCCCGAAAGCATGTGACCGTTGTGTTGTCGGGAGAAGGGGCCGACGAACTGTTCGGCGGGTACGACTATTACCGCCGGTATCTTGACCGCCAGCGATGGACCGAGCGTCTGCTCGGATGGGTCCGAGGTACTCCTCCGCAGGGGGGAGAAACCAGTCTTTCTCGCAATGCAGCTCCAGTGACTCCCTCGGGATTCCCTCTGGTGCTGGATGCTGCGACCAGACAGAGCCTGATCGGGCCGGTGAACAAGGACGACGAGGACTGGTGTCAGAATTTTTTTGCGACACTTGCTCACACGGGTGATAGCATTCAAAAGGCGACGGTTGCCGACGTGCTTACTTGGCTCCCCGACGATTTACTGGTCAAGTTGGATCGCATGGCTATGGCCCATAGCCTCGAGGGGCGAGCTCCTTTTCTTGCTCCGGCGTTGGCAGAAATTGCTATTAGGCTTCCTGCGCACCGCAAGGTGGCGTTGCGGGTAGTCGCTGAGTCGCTCTTGCCTCCCGGAATCGCAGGACGGGCCAAACAGGGGTTTGTCCTTCCAATGGCTCAATGGGTTGGACAATGGTTTCGTCAGGCTGGAGATCTACACCGCTACCTGGATCTATCGAGAATCAGCGAGTGCGATACCGACGCCCTCCAGCGATTGTTGCAGCAGGAAATTACGAACGGATGTCGGAATGAGCGGTTTCTGTTCGCTATGATCGTGCTCGTCGAATGGCATCGATCTTTTTTTGCACGTATTGCTGCCAGGCAAGAACATGTGCGTTATGGATGATTGCGGCGGGAGGTAGATCGAAATGATGCAGCGCAGATAGTCAGGCAGTGAAGAATATGCGGAGCATTCAGAAGCCGATGCCTGAGAGGCCAGGACGGGTCTTTGTCGATAAGGCTCGGTTTTCATAGAAGCCTATGCAGATCACCTATTTTTCGAAAACATCGGAGATCGGTCCCAGTAGTCGGTATAGGATCTACCAGTTTGTTCCCTATCTTGAGGCCGGGGGAGTGTCTGTTACGATTCGACCGCTGTTTGGACTCTTCTATTTTCGGCTGCTCACATGGCGGCCCTCGGTGTGGCGACGGATTGCGATCTGGCTGTATGTGATGGCTCGGTTTATCAGGCGATGTTTCGATCTGTTTGCAAGCGGCAAGGCGGATTTGGTTGTGATTGAAGGCCAACTCTTTCCCTACCTGCCGCCCCTTGCCGAGCGGATACTCGCACGATGGCAGAAGTTCGTGATCGAATTCGACGACGCGATTTACCTCACTCCTGGGCACGCGGAAAAGATTCCGGTGCTGCTCCGTCTTTCGACTGGTGTCATTGTCGGAAACCCGACGCTTGCCGCTTATGCGGCGCCTCATTCGCCCAATGTGCATGTTGTTCCAACCGTAGTTGACACCGATCGATTTTCGCCCCGCTCCACGTCGCCTTTTCCCACGCTGGGAATGACAGACGGTCTCTTGACCATCGGTTGGATTGGATTGGCCTACAACGCCTCCTATCTGGAATGGCTGAGGCCAGTTTTTCTCCGGTTGCAAAAAGAGTTCAATCTGCGTCTTTTGGTTATATCTTCGCAACCACCGACTCTTGATGGTGTGAATGTGTTGTTTCGGCCGTGGAGTTATGAGACGGAGGTTGATGATTTGAGAGCGTGTCAAATTGGTGTGATGCCCCTACCAGACAACGAATGGGCACGGGGCAAGTGTGGGTTAAAACTGCTGCAATACATGGCCGTAGGATTGGCGTCCGTGGCAACACCCTTGGGCGTGAATCGCGACATCGTTTCGGATGGGGTCAATGGTTATCTTGCCGTGACATTGGAACAGTGGTACGTGCAGCTGAATCGGTTGTGCCGTGATAGTTCTTTGAGGGCCGGAATGGGAGAGGCCGCAAGAAAAACCGTTGAGTCGCAATATGCGCTGTCAGTCTGGGGCTCCCGATTGCTGGAGTTGTACAAGGGGTTCCAGTTCGACGAGGGAAGAAGGGACCTACTGCAGCGAAATCCCGCCTCAAGAGCCGTATCGTCTTCTCGCTAGCGAATCCGAAAAGGGACTCTTCCCAGGGTCGGATGCAAGATCGAAAACAATAGGAGCACGCGAGATTCTAGGCTATCTTGAACGCTAGATGCCTATATTGTGCGCTTAGGCGAGGCGCGTTACGCTTCTTTGTCAATGAGGTTTTATGGAGGTGTTTGACCCGGGGAGCACGTATCTACTTATTATTACTGGCGTCATTGCATTGTTGCTGTCGCTGCACGGTGTCCCCATCGCCAGGCAGGCGGCGCTGAAGTACGGCATCGTGGATGCTCCTGATGGGCGGCTGAAGCTTCAGAAG
>ERZ1292633.1385-Hain-H41-02um-R1-1385-length-26273-cov-51_pt1 | contig 20432 bp, 15 predicted proteins | sample MGYA00564406_ERZ1292633 | MGnify/ENA primary metagenome ERZ1292633 (study PRJEB36523, sample SAMEA6512639) | groundwater metagenome | collected 2019-01-08 | study: AquaDiva: Metagenomics assemblies of 32 groundwater samples
CAATGTCTAATACACCCGGGAAGCGAACATCTTGCGAGGTGGCGATGACAACGGCGCAAATAAGCAAGAGCGGAGGTCCCAGGGCAAACCAGAAAACCCTGGCCAAGCAGCCGCTCATTGAGTTGATTTCGGTATCCGGACTCATATTAAAAACATCCTTTATGACGTCTGGCGTCATTACCCGCCCGATTGAGATGAGGATGTATTCCAGGCGGTTGATTACAGAGATTAACGGGACCTAAAGGAGGTTCTTAACACGGAGGGTCACGGGGAATGGGAGGAAATTCTGTGCCGCTGATTGTATGCTTTATCCGGCTATGGTTATCATCAAATAAGTTCCATATAGCAGTCATACTGAATGATATGATATTCTATATTTTTATCGTTGTCAAGGAATAATAAAATTTTTAATTCCGAAAATCTAGATTAATCCGGGGACACCTTAATTTCCCTTGACCCCGTTAGAAGTATTTAGTTTAATATGAACAATGAAACATATTCTAATCGTGGCCGGCGAGGCATCCGGAGACCTGCATGCGAGTAATCTGGTCAAGGCAATGCGGAATGCGGAATGTGGAATGCCGAATGCAGAGTTAAAATTCTCAGGACTGGGCGGTGAACAGATGCAGTCAGCCGGAGTTGAACTGCTCACCCCGACTTCGACAAGCTCAGCCGAGTCCTTTACCAAACACGCCGGGACCGGGCTTGACCCGCTTCTCAAAATCACCCACTTTTCACAGGTGTTCCGGAAACTGGTTTCTTATGCCAGTAAGACCAAGCCGGATTTGGCCATACTGGTGGATTTCCCGGATTTTAACCTGCGCCTGGCCCCGCGCCTAAAGGCGCTGGGCATCAAGGTGGTTTACTATATCTCCCCCCAAATCTGGGCATGGAGACAGTCACGAGTCAAGATTATCCAGAAATACGTGGACAAGATGATTGTGATTTTCGGATTTGAGCAGGAGTTCTATAACCGGTTTAATGTTGCGGCTGAATTCGTGGGACATCCGTTGTTAGATGCACTGGATTCCCGCCTGCGCGGGAATGACATGAGAAATGACGCCAGACGCGCGTTAGGATTAGGCAAGGACGACTTGGTTATCGGGCTGTTGCCGGGTAGCCGACCTTCGGAGTTCAAGAGGCATTTTCCGATAATGCAGAAGGCGATTCATATTCTCCACCATCCCGCCCGTACGGGCGGGACAAGCGCCGGCACAGAGGGCGCAAAGATTAAATACATATTAGGAGCGGCGCCGGATATTACACCGGAGATAGTGGATAAATTCGACGAGGATAAACCTCGTTGTCTACCTAACGATACCGGTAGACAACGACCTTTACGGTCGTTGATTCAGCCATTCTATAACCAAACCTACGAGGTCATAGCGGCCAGCGATATATTAATCACGGTCTCGGGCACCATCACGGTCGAGGCCGCCCTATTCCAGACGACGATGATAGTTATCTATAAGGTGCCGCTGTTGACCGAACTGGTCTTCAGGCCGTTAATAAAGACGCCATTTTACGCCATGGTCAATATCATTGCCGGCAAGAAGGTGGTGCCGGAATTGATTCAGCAGAACTGCACCCCGGCAAAGATTGCCCAGGCCGTGACTGAACTGATGAATGCTGATGCCAGAAGCCGGATGCAGGAGGAATTAACCAAGGTCAAGGCCAAACTGGGTTCTGCCGGCGCATCCAAACGTGCCGCGGAAATTATTAAGAAAATGCTAAATAATTAAACAACCCCATTTTATTCCCTCCGTACGGAGGGACTGAGGGGGTTGTTAATCCGTTAAATCCAGTTGTTAAAGTTTGACCGTGTTTCTAATTATTGTATAATACCATCATGGCGTTACCCACAAAACAACTTAAACATCCCAATAAACCCATCAAAGCCATTCTCTTTGACCTGGGCAATACCCTTTACGATAAAAACCTGTTCGTTAAGCAGGCGTTTGCTGATGTGGTAAAATACCTGGCCAAGAATCATCGCCTTAATTACCGGGATACCTACAACCTGCTTAACCGCATCTGGAAAATCAAGACCAGCCATTACGAATTCATCTTTGACGACCTACTGCGCATCCTGGGCATCTATTCGGCTGAACTGCTGACCAAGACCCAGGAGGCATATCACGGTTTCAAGCCGGCTATCAAGCCCTATCCGGGCGTCAGGCCGATGCTTAATGCGCTGGGCCGGAAATACCGGCTCGGCCTGGTCACCGACGGGCACCCGGCTATGCAGCGCAATAAAATATCCGCCCTGGGCTTGAATAAATCATTTGATACCATCATCTATACGGCTGATTACTCGCCCCAATATAAAAAGCCCAATCCGTTCGTTTACCGGCTGGCTATGGAAAAATTAGATGCCATTCCCCAAGAAACTATCTATGTGGGCGACAATCCCTATGACGATTTCAAGGGCGCCCGGGAATTGGGGGTTTTTACCGTGCGCGTGCTCCAGGGTGAATTTAAGGCCGTCCGACTGGATGCCGACTACGAGGCAGATGTGTCTATAAATAATATAAAGGGGCTGGCAAGAATACTAACCACAAAGAGCACAAAGGCCACAAAGACATAAAAACATGAATGATAGGGATAAGAAAAGAAGCGATGAACTATCAAACATAATAATTGGCTGTGCCATTGAAGTCCATCGGATTATCGGTCCCGGAGCACTAGAATCCACCTATGAAAGATGTCTTTGTTATGAATTAGGCCAGAAAGGCCTTTCCTTTGAGAAACAGAAGGATTTACCGATAATTTATAAAGAGGTGCGACTTGATGGAGGTTATCGTGTTGATATTCTGGTGGAGAATCTAGTCATCTTAGAACTAAAGGCGGTGGAACGTATAGAAGAAATACATAAAGCGCAATTGTTGAGTTATCTTAAACTATCTGATTTATGGCTGGGATTGCTGATTAACTTTAATGTCCAGATTCTTAAAGATGGTATTGTAAGAATAGTTAATTAACCTTGTGCACTTTGTATCCTTTGTGCTATAAATCTATTATTCTTTGTGACCTTTGTGTTCTTTGTGGTGAAATATTATGATTATTCTTAGAGCGAAATATATTATCATTACGCCGGATATCATCCTGGAGAATTCCGCTATCGCCGTAAAAAAAGGCGTGATTAAGGACATCTTTTACGGCCCGACCAAAACAATAAAGGGAAAGACCTATGATTTTGGGAACGCCATCATCTCTCCGGGCCTAATCAATACCCATACGCACCTGGAAGGCCCGCCGCTCTACGGTTATTCCAAAAATCCCATTAAACCGCCCCAGCAATTTACAGAATGGGCCCAAAAAGTCATTGCCCGACGTAAGGAACTGACGCCGTCTGACTATCTTAAAACCATAAATTACGGATATAACATCTCGGTCCTGAACGGCGTGACCACGGTGGTGGACCATACCCGACTGCGTTTTACCCTGCCGGCCCACCGCAAGGCAAAACTGCGCCGGATACTGGTGGAAGAAGCCATCTGCCTGGATAAAACCAGGGCCAGGGATACATTATCAATAGTCAAAAACGCCTTAAGGCACGCCGGGAAATACTCCAACGGCCTGCTCCAAACCGGCGTTGCACCGCATTCGCCGTTTTCCGTGTCGCCCGAATTATATAAAATGCTCTTTAGTTTAGCCCGGCAGAAAAAACTCATTTTATCAACCCACCTGTCAGAGTTGAAGGAAGAGGTGGAATTCCTGAAATCCGGCCAGGGTAAAATGGTATCCTACTTAAGGAAAATCGGCCGGCAGACCGATAACTGGCATCCGCCCAGAACCACGCCAATCGGCTATATGAAGAAATTGGGCATGCTTAAACCGCCGGCATTCTTCATCCACTGTAATTATCTGACAGGCAATGACATAAAACTATTAGCCGCCTCCGGATCCAGCGTGGTGTATTGCCCAAACAGCCACCATTATTTCGGCCACCGCAATCATCCGTTCAGGGAATTGCTGGCGTCCGGTGTCAATGTCTCGCTGGGCACGGACGGGCTGGGCAGTAACAAGGACCTGAGCATCCTGAGCGAGATGAATTTCATCCGTAAGAATTATCGGGATTTCAGCCCCAATGATATATTCCGGATGGGCACAATAAACGGCGCTCAGACGGTCGGACTGGCCGATAAAATCGGCGTGCTCAAGGTTGGTTATGCGGCTGATATCGCCGTATTCCCCGTCAAGAATAACGGCTCTTTTAAACGCCCGAATGATGCCCTGACCTACCTGATAGAAAAGACACCCCAGAGCATTTTTACGATGGTTAATGGTTCAGTAATCCCGAAGAATATTAAATAAATTTATTGACAATCACTCGTGAAAGAATACACTAACCCAGACCATTCACACTATCCAGAAGACAAATATAGAAAGGACTAAGCTATGCCGGTAGCCAAGCTATTAGAAAAATGGACATCATCGGTAAATGAAGTTTTGATTGGCGCCACGTCATCCGAAGGCGGAACACGCTCCAAGGTAGTCAAATTAGGCGGACAGAATACACTCCCCTTTTTAACCGAAGAAGGCACGATTCCCAATCCTCCATCCATAGCCATGGAAGTGGTTGATATGGTCAATCCGGAATGGCCGGCCGCCCTGACCGAGCCATTCAAGGACGTGCTAAACAGCCCGGCCAAGTGGGCCAAAAAATGCCAGGATGAATACAAAGCAGACGCTATCTGCCTGCGCCTGACCGGCGCGCATCCTGAGAATAAAAACACCTCGGTGGCTGATGTAGTCAAGACCGTGCAAGAGGTCAAGGCCGCGGTTTCTATTCCGATGATTATCTGGGGATGCGGCAGCGCTGAAAAGGACAATCAACTCTTTCCGGCCATTTCCCAGGCCTTGAAAGGCGAGCGATGCCTGATGGGCACGGCCACCCAGGATAACTACAAGGTCTTAGCCGCTACCTGCATTGCGGACGGACATAATATTATTGCCGAAAGCCCGCTGGATATCAATATCTGCAAACAACTAAATATCCTGCTACTGGATATGGAGATGCCGTCTAATCGCATCGTTATATTCCCATCAACCGGCCCGCTGGGCTATGGATTTGAATATTCCTATTCAATTATGGAGCGCACCCGGCTGGCCGCATTGGGCGGCGACAAGACCATGGCCTACCCCATGATTGCGGTCGTGTCCAACGAATCCTGGAAGACCAAGGAAGCCAAGGCCCCGGAATCAGACATGCCGATGTGGGGCAAGGCCGCGGAACGGGCCATTATGTGGGAAGCCACCACAGCCATCGGATTCCTGCTGGGCGGCAGCGATATGCTCGTGATGTATCACCCCAAGGCGATTGAATTAACCAGAAAATATATGCAACAGATGACCGGGAAGTAGGTTATAAAATCCCCCTTTTATTCCCCCTTTGTCAAAGGGGGATTAAGGGGGATTTAATAGAAAGAGTCAACTATGATAGTAATCGGGGAAAGAATCAACGGGATGTTCAAAGCGGTCCGCAAGGGCATCCAGGAAAAGGACAAGAAAATAATCCAGGATATCGCCAGGAAGGAAGTGGAGTGCGGCGCCCGGATTCTGGATGTCAATGTCGGACCAGCCGCGGCTGATGAAGTAGCGGCCATGCAATGGCTGGTGGAGACCATCCAGGAAGTGACGGACACCACACTATCCATAGACAGCGCCAAACCGCCGGTCATCGAAGCCGGACTCAAGGCCTGTAAAAAGAAAGCCCTCATCAATTCAACGACCGGAGAACAGGCCAAATTAGAAACACTGGTCGGCTTGGCCAAGAAATATAATGCCGGACTCCTGGGCCTGTGTATGGATGAAAAAGGTATCCCGGACTCAATTCAGGCCCGGCTGGAAATCGGATTAAGAATCCTGGCCTGCGCCATGGAAGCCGGCATTTCCACAGATGATATCCATCTCGACCCGGTAGTCCTGCCGGTTAAATTCGGCCAGTCCCAGACCCCGATGATGTTCCAGACCATCCGTGAACTCAAAACGCTATCTGACCCGGCGCCTAAAATCGTCTGTGGTTTGAGCAATGTCTCCCAGGGATGCCTGGACCGTCCGATGGTCAATCGCATCACCCTGGTCATGGCCCTGGCCAGCGGGCTTGATGAAGCCATTGTTGACCCGATGGACAAAAACCTGATGGACGCAATGATTACGGCTGAACTATTGCTCAATAAGTTTATCTATTGCGATTCGTACCTGACCGCCTATATGAAGGCGTTATAAATAATAGGAACCACAGATTGCACATATATAACTCGTGTTAGTCCGTGGTTGCATAAAACAGAGGAGGAATTATGCCAAACGTACAACCAATGGGGCAGAACTGTGACGGCACTTGTGCTTCTAAAGCCGCCCAGGCCAAGTATTCTGTGCCCTCAGACATTGAAATCGCCCAATCAGCCAAGATAAGGCCCATAACCGATGTAGCCAGGGAATGGGGTATCAAGGATAAATACCTGGAGATGTACGGACCTTACAAGGCCAAGATATCGCTGGATATCATGGAAGACATCAAGAACAAACCGATGGCTAAATACATTGATGTGACAGCCATCACCCCGACTCCGTTAGGCGAAGGCAAGACCGTAACCACCATCGGCTTAACCCAGGCGTTAAACAAGGTCGGCAAGCGCGCCATCGTCTGCATCAGACAGCCGTCATTAGGCCCGGTCTTCGGCATCAAGGGCGGCGCAGCCGGCGGCGGTTATTCACAGGTGCTCCCAATGGAGGATTTCAACCTGCACCTGACCGGCGATGTCCATGCCATCAGCATTACCCATAATCTCCTAGCCGCATTTGTTGACAATCACCTGTTCCACGGTAACGAACTGGATATTGACCCGGATAACATCTTCTGGCGCCGGGTGGTTGATGTCAGCGACCGGGCTCTGCGCAATATCATCACCGGCTTAAACGGCGAAGGCACGGTCCGCGAGACCGGATTTGATATATCGGTGGCTTCTGAAATCATGGCCATCCTGGCCCTGGCTACTGACCTGAAGGACCTAAGAAAGCGTTTGGGCAGAATCGTCGTGGCCATGACCAAGAGCGGCAAGCCGGTTACGGCTGACGACCTTAAGTGCGGCGGCTCAATGACCATGCTGATGAAGGACGCCCTGAAACCAAATCTGATGCAGACCGTAGAAGGCACGGCCTGCTTTGTCCACGCCGGCCCGTTTGCCAATATCGCCCATGGTAATAATTCTATTATTGAGGATATGATGGCCGTCCGGTTAGGTGAATATGTGGTGACCGAAAGCGGATTCGGGGCTGACTTGGGCGCCGAGAAATTCCTCAATATCAAATGCCGGGCCAGCGGATTAAAACCCGATTGCGCCGTGGTCGTGGCGACGGTCCGGGCATTGAAGATGCACGGCGGCGCCGGAAAAGTCGTGGCCGGCAAACCGCTGCCTGCGGAACTGATTGCGGAAAACCTGCCGGCGCTGGAAAAGGGCTGCGCCAATCTCCAAAAACACATCGAGAATATGAAACTGCACGGCATACCGGTCGTGGTAGCCGTCAACCGCTTTACCAATGACACGGAAAAGGAAATAGAACTGATTCGTAAATTCGCCAAACAGGCCGGGGCTGAGGATGCGGTGCCATCCGAGGTCTGGGCTTACGGCGGCGACGGCGGCAAGGACCTGGCCCAGGCGGTTATTAAGGCCTGCGAAAAGCCGTCCCAGTTTAAATTCCTCTACGAACTGGACTGGCCCATTAAGAAGAAGATTGAAACTATCGCCACCAGTATCTACGGCGCCAAGGATGTCCGCTATGACGCGCTGGCCAATCGCAAGATTAAACTCTATACGGAATTGGGCTATGACAAACTGCCCATCTGCATGGCCAAGACCCATCTGTCGCTCTCGCACGACCCGGAACTGAAAGGCCGGCCGACCGGATTTACCCTGCCGATTCGGGATGTCCGGGCTTCAGTCGGCGCGGGCTTCCTCTATCCGCTCTGCGGCGAGATGAGAACCATGCCCGGATTACCCAGCGTCCCGGCCGGCACCCACTACGACCTGGACGAGAACGGCAAGATTCTGGGTCTGTTTTAACTGACACCCAAGGGGACTCTGTCTTGGCATAAGCAGAGTCCCCTTTTTATCTTCAGAAGGCATCCAAGTAGAAGGACGTCCTGCGAAACTGGATATAATTTCGCCTCCAAGAAAATACCATTTTCACCCAGCCCCTGCATGCAGGGGCTGGGTTCATCCGCAAATCCTGATAATATAAGTGTCTAATAATATAAAATTATACTTGACAAATTAATTATTATGGTTATAGTTATACTATCAGCATTAGTAAAAGACCGCGTGTCCGCCACCCCGCCAGTACGGGTCGGGGGAGGCCTGATTTATACATCATTGTGTTTAAGTTTCTTTTCGTAGGGTGATGGTAAGTAACAATTTGACGAAGTATGAAAGGAAAACGTTATGGTAATCAATAAAACACGAAAATGGCATCTGCTGGTAATATCCATATGTCTAATATTCCTCGTCGGCATTGTTATCTGGGCGCAGCGCTACGGCGAAGACCCGCCGGACAAGGAATGGCTTAAAATAAAGAGTTCCCAGCAACATTACCTTCTCAGGACGACAGCGTCTGAATCAGACGGGCGAAAACTGACCGACCGGATGGAACTGACTTTTGACGCCCTTTCCAAACTGCTCAACTGGAGCGGCGCCTTAGGCAAACCGTTTGAAATCAAGATGTATAAGAATCGGAAACAGTTTGTCAAGGGCGGCGCTCCGCCTTCAGCCGGCGCTTTTTACAGCCCGGCGGAAAAATACCTCTGCGGATATTTCTCCAAAAACAAGGAAAAAATATATAACTATATGTCCCACGAAGGCGTCCATCAATTCCATCATATGGTCTTTGGCAGGCCCTACGAGGAAATAGAAGGCGTCCCGCGCTGGTATGACGAGGGCATTGCCGACTGCCTGGGTAATTCAGAGGTCAAGAGCGGTAAATTCAGAATGTGCCTGCATAAAGGACCTATTGCCATGGGACGATTGCCCGTTATTCAAAGAGCCATCAAAAATAAAAAATACTACCCATTAGCAGAATTGATGAAAATGGATAAAAGAGTATTTTATAATAACGGTGGCCTTTGTTATGCCGAGTCCTGGTCTTTCGTGCATTTCCTGCTGGCCTACCCCAAGAAGGAAGATAAAAACAAGCCCTATCCGGCTGGCGATTATTTCTATATTATGGGACGGCTCTTTACTTCATTTATGGAATACACCCAATTCAATTCCGGCAAGAAAAAGGACAGCCAATTCAAAACATTAGATGATGTCTATAATTATGCCTTTACCTCCAAGGACGGCAAAACGCCTATCAATATGGAAGAGTTAGAAGAGAAATGGAAGGCATACGTTATGAAATTCCATTTCCGGGAAGGCGCAGACGGATTAAAGGACGAAGAGGCAGAAGCGCTATTGGATAAAACAGTGGATTTATTCAAGACCGGTAAATGGGCTGAAGCCAAACAAGGACTTGACGAGTTAAAGACCAAATATAATGGAACTATGGCGGTCACGGAAAATACCAATGACCTCAACCAAATGCTCCGTATCTGCGAGCTAAAATCCAAGGAGGGCTCCACCCAATCTGTAACTACCGAGATTAAACTCTTCAATGGCAAGGATATTAATAACTGGGAACAGGATGATGATGATGAGGAAGCGGGCGGATGGACCGTAAAGGACTCCGCTATCAATTGTGCATCGGAATACGGGATGATACGTTATAAGGAACCGACCTGTCTTGACTACACAATAAGTATGATTTTCAAATTCCAGGGAAAAATGGGACCTGATAAGGGATCGGCATTTACCATCTGCAAAATGAATGAAGATTATAATTATGTCGGTGTAACCGTAGATACCAACGAGAAAAAGGTAAAACTTATGGGGAGTTATAAGGATTATTTAACAGTCCAGGGTTTGGGGTCTATCCCTTATCGGGCAACCAGTTTCTGGGATAGCGAATCATTAGAAACTGTTAATTATAAGGATAACGACTGGAATACCTTAAAATTCACGGTTAAGGGAACAGACGTATCTGCGTCGTGTAACGGAACTGAGATAGGTTCACATTCCATCTCCGACGAAGAAATAGAGAAAATCGGGATGGACAAACGTGGCCGCATCGTTCTCCTTATCCAAGATGGTAAGACACAGATTAAGGATATCACTATGTCGTATGAAAACACAGAAAGTAATGGGAAATCGGGGGATAAACCTGAAAAAGATTCTCCTCAGGATGATTCCGGAGAAAATATTAAGAAGAAGTAAGATGCCAACAGATTTAGAGCGTATCTCATAATCCCACTACCGACGCAGTTTATCATTCTGAGCCCCGCTGGAAGCGGGATAAACTCCGCGAAGAATCTTCATTATAATCCAAACGAGACCTTTCGCTTTGCTCTCCGAAGGAGTCCGTTATCCCCGATATTTTCGGGGCATCGGACAGGGTGACATGGCAATGGGGATTATGAAATACGCTCTTTAGTGCCTATCGCCTGAGTAACAGGTCTGCTAAAAATATGCCCAGCGCCGCCAGTATCAGTATGGCGTTTATATTGCGATAGGTCGGCTCGGATTTGCCATTAACAGCGCTGAGTGTATCCCCTTTTGCAAATTCATCTGTAGTGATAAGTTTTCCGTTGGTTGATTCTGCTATGTCCCTCAAAAATCCCATATCAGGCGTGAATTTCCGCCATTCCTTGGCATACTGAGCAACCACCGGAATCCGGCCGAGCAATTGTAGTTGCCTGCCCTCTTTTCCCTCACGGGATTCGGTTGCTACCTTCTGCGAAAAGACCGATATGACAATATCATCCTTCTGCGATGGTATAATCGCTTCATATTTCCCAACCGCAACCTGTGTCAGCCGTATGGTCTGGGTATCAGTAACATTTTCACTAAGCGGGCCTACCTGCGCATCAAGTTCCAGGTTATCAAGCGTCTCTACCACCAATTTAATACGACCATCAGCCAACTCCTCGGTTGAAATATTGGATAACTGGTTCTGGTCTATGTTAATATTAAGATGACGTAGTGCCTGGGTTACCATCTGCCCTAATCCACCCCATTTATTCCAAGAACCCATCCATTGTGAATCCAGCGAGGTGGTCAGGACCATCACCTTACCCAGGCCGTATTGCCAGTCCGCCATAAGCGGTTCCTTGTCTCCAACGGACGCCACTAATCGCGCATTAGGTTTTAAGGTGGTCCGGTTATATCCTGAAATCGGCGGTATATGGTCAATGCCTTTCAGGACATCGTCCTTTATCAATGCAGAAACCGGCAAACTCTCTGCTTCGCGATAAAACTCCTTAATCACAGATAAATCCTGACGCAAGTTATGCATCAATTCTTCTGAGTCCTTACCGATAATTCTATAGATTCTACCAATACTCTCCCCTTTCGTGACTGCCTTTAGGGTCTCGTCATTGACATGGCTTCCTGTCGCAACAACTGAAATAGTAATATTATTCTCCTGGAGTTTCTCGGCTATCCGCTTAAAGCCATCCAACGGCTCGTTAGTCGTGCTGTGGCCGTCTGATAATAAAATAATATGTTTCTTGGCTGATGTGGTATTACTCAAGATAGCCATTGCCTTCTGGAGCGGCGGAAGGATGGCCGTCGGCCCGGTCGGCTTGACCTTGGCAATGCCCTCTTTTAGTTTAGGAATAATATTGCCTGCGTTTTGTAATGGTAAAATCGTCTGATACCCCTGATTAAAGACCATTAATTCCAATCTATCTTTCGTACTCAACAGAGAAATGGCATTCTGAATGGCATCAGAAGCAAGTTGAAATTTAGTTAAACTTCCTACCCCAGAAAACTCATCCATGCTGCCAGAAGCATCCATCATTATCACCACAGATAAATACTCAGGCGGCGTGGCATAAACCGGCAGAACCTTCTCAAGTTCGCTATTCTGATAATCACCTAATCCGAAACTATTCTCCCCACCCGCTACCAATAATCCACCACCATTTAAAACAAATGGCTTGATTATCTCTTCCACAAAAAGCATTTTACTAAAATTAGTATCGTCAATTATGATAATATCATATAATTTGTATCTCACCGGCGCGTCTTCCATCTTCATCATAAAATTATCACTGGCTTGAACAATCTCGGGGAGAGTCCTTTGTGCAAGATTGTGCGCCCCGGAAAGATATAATACCTTGGGCTTACCAAACCTCTGAATTATTATAGTCCAATAATTATTATCAGTAGTTACGTCATCAACTCTACCGGACGATATTTTCACCTCATAAGTTTGAACAGGTTCTATTTGAGCAGGTAGGATAATGGCCACAGAATTATCCTGATTCTTTAATAAGGGCACTTCTTTTAATTCCCTAATGAGTTTACCATTACAAAATACCTGAACAGTAGCCGTAGTATTAACCGTGCTGGATACCCGGCATTTAAGTTCTATGTGCTGGCCTTCCCGGACCGTCTTAGGCGCATCTACACTGTCTATCTTTATGTCCACCACTTCTTTCGGCCCAATCGGTATAGTATAAAGCGTGACCCCATCCTGTTTAAGATAAGGAATAACCTTTCTGGCGTCGCCTTCGGTCTGGTTGCCATCGCTAAACAGGAATATTTCCTTACGATAGCCGGACGGGAACATCCCTTTGGCTGTTAAAAGCCCTTTTTCAATATTAGTTCCAGTTCTATCATCAGTAGGATTCAGGTATAAAATACGGGTTAAATCACCCCTGCCTAATTGTCTGCTGTTCTCATTTATGGATGCCAGTAACCTATCCTTATCAAGAAACACGCTGGCCGAGTCATCAATCAGATAAACTCGGCAGATATTCTGAGGCGATGCTTTTATCCGGAATCCGGCCAGGATAAAACCGAGCATAATGATTATACTACAACGCAAGAGAAAGGAGAGGATGCTCTTTGGCCTGGTAAAATAATACAACAGCCAGACTAGAATCGGGATGGATAACAGAACCAGCGGGTATTCAAATCTCATAACTAAACCTTGATGTAACATTTGCCCGGCAACTGCCGGACCAGTTTCTTCATCTCCAGGGTCAGGAGCGTGGTCAAGACCAGAGCCGACGGCAGTTTTACCCGGTCAATCATGTCATCTATATTCAATTGCTCCGAGGTGTCCAATATGGATAATAATGATTTCTCATTAGCGCTCAAGGACTGGGCCAGGCGCGCGCCGACTGACGCCTCTCTGGCCGGAGAAGTGATATTCAATTCGTCTAAAATATCCTCAATGCCTTCAATGAGCTTGGCCCCCTGCTTAATCAGGCGATGACATCCCCGGCTGGACGGGTTATCAACCTTGCCGGGCAGGGCAAAGACCTCCCGTCCCTGCTCTAATGCGAAATCAGCCGTAATCAAGGCACCGCTCCTTAAGGGCGCCTCTATTACCACAGTGCCCAAGCTCAGGCCGCTGATGATGCGGTTCCGGGTCGGGAAATTTATCTTGTTAACCGGCATGGCAAATGGCAGTTCGGAAACCACTGCCCCATTCTCGCAGATTCGCTCCAGCAGTTTCTTATTCTCAGGCGGATAGATATGTTTCAAGCCATTACCCAGGACCGCAATGGTCTGGCCGCCTTTTGACTTAAGCACGCCCTGATGCGCGTAGGTATCAATGCCCCGGGCCAGGCCGCTGACCACGCAAAAACCCCGCTGCGCCAGGGCATAAGCAATCCGCTCTGCCTGAATCTGACCATAGATGCTATTGTGTCGTGTCCCGACTATGGCAATAGTCAGCTCATTGTCAAGCGCCTTGATGTCGCCCTTGACATAGAGCACCAGCGGACAATCAAAGATGGCCTTGAGCCGGGGCGGGTATTGACTATCCTCAAACGAGATGACCTTGATGCCGTGTTCCCAGGCCAGTTCCAATTCCTGCCTGCCCCGCTGTTCTTTCAACGCCTTAGGCAATTCCCCGGCAAAGGTGGAAACCCGGGGAATCCTGAGAATTTTCTCCGGGCTTGCCAGTGTGATGGCCTCAGCCGAGCCGAAATATCTCAGAAGACGCTCATAGAATGCCGAACCGATGCGCAGGGAATTAAGGGTCAGTAATAATTCAAGGTCTACCATTGTTAAAATTACTTATACCATTTTCTATGTGTGGGGTCAACCCCGTTAGAAGTAGGTCGTCCCACCAAGACGACCGTGTTATTAAAATTATCCTCTATTTGTAGGCCAATTACTAAAATGAATCTCTCTCTTGATATTAAATCAAATACTTCTAACGGGGTAAAGATAAATAACCCCCTATCCCAAGGTTAATACTCCTGGGTTGGAGGTCTAATACCCCTGGCCTTGAGGTATAATACGGCTGGGTTGGAGGTATAATACCCCTGGGCTGGAGGTCTAATACCCTTGGGTCGGAGGTATAATACGCTTGGGCTGGAGAGCTAATACGGATGGGCTGGTGGCTTAATACCCCTGGGCTTGAGAGTTAATATATATGGGCTGGATGGCTAATACCTCTGGAATGGAGGTATAATATGGATGGGCCGGACGGCTAATACCCCATGGTTTGAGGTGTAATATGGCTGGGCTGGAGGGTTAATACCCCTGGAATAGAGGTATAATATGGGTGGGCCGGACGGCTATTACCCCTGGGCTTGAGGTATAATATCCCTGGGTTGGTAGGTAAATAACCGCTGGTTAGGGGGTGGGTAGGGGGAGGTGTGGGGTTGGGGGGATGCCACCCCACCCTGACCTAAGTCATTGGGAAATAAGAGGTATTATTGGGGGAAGGTGCTAAAAAAAGGAGTAGCCGATTTTGAGTGGTTAAAAAATATCCTTATTACGGCTTATCCGTATGTTTTGTTAACCCAGTCATTCTTAATTAAACATTTTGTACAATACCTTTGTTTTTCATGCTGTGGCTCAAATACTTCACCACAACCTCGACAAGTAGGAGGTTTTTCAGACCGTTGTTTCATTGGAAGTTTAATTAAACACACTGTGCAATACGTTTGATTCTGATGTCTTGGCTGAAACGAATCATTACAATCTAAGCAATGCTTCTCTGCAAGTTTATAAGTTCTTGGGAAACGCTGTTTCATTGGCAGTTTAGTTAAGCACGCCTTACAATATATTTGATTACGATGTTTTGGTTGGAATAAAGATTTACAATCCAGGCAATTCTTATTTTCAAGTGTGTTACTTTGAAGACAGCTTCTTGCATCCTCAGGTTTAAATAAAGGCCTATAATTAGTTCTGTGTATCTTAAGATGACAGCTTTTGCAAACTGGTATCTTTTTATCTTGTGCATAGTTAGTATGATGCCCAGTGACTGATGAAGTTAATAGATTCTCGTCGTAATATTTAACGGCTCTTTCTAAATTACTTTTATTAAGTATTGGTTTCCCACATGCCCTACATTTGGGGGAATGTTTGATTATATCCGTCACCTCACATTTTTCAAGGCAGAATAAATCATCATATTTAATAGCCATATTTAAAATACTACTATAAACTCTCGGTTTTTTACACACGTTGCATTTTGGAACATTTTTAATCTTATGGATTACCTCACATTTTTCAGAGCAAAAAGCCCCTTCACCTTGGAAATCCTTGCCACAAATTTCGCAATAACCATCATTCCAGTTATAGATACCCTTTTCCTCATCTACCTCGCCATCGTTCCGTTCAAGCTCTTCGTTGGGTTCATAACTAAAATAGAATGAAAATCTACAGGGGCATTTCGCTTTGAATAAACTTGTCAATTCAGTTTTAATTATTCTTCCTTTTTTCCACTTTGGTGTGGTAGGATTTAATCGCCAGTGGAAAAGCGGCCTGGGGTTTGACCATATAGGAACTTCCTCTGTCCCTTGCATATTGGCAAATAGTTGCCCCTCGGGAATTATTTTATAAAATAGGTTAGGTTTTTTCTTGGACTCTTTATATCCCTTATTAGTTAGAATCCGACCATAAAACTGCATCATCCCAAAAGTCTTCGGGTAAATTTCATTGCCAAATTTGTCTATGGGTTGCATATTAATTTGGTACCAAATAAACAAATCCTGTCAAGGCAAATCCATACCTATCTGTGTAATTTGTGGCTATGAAATTCTCATTTTCCTGTCACCTTTTGGGGTCTGAAGATTCCCTTATATTATAGAGAAAATAGTAATTCACCACAAAGGTCACCAAGAACACAAAGGCATATTCTGTAATGTTTCCTACAGAAAATCCGAGATTTACCACTCACACTGGAGCAGTTTGTCGCTTTATATATAGAGGGGAATAAGCCCCTCGGATATGGGATTTTACAGAAAATCCAAGATTCTATGTCACAGAGGGGGTGTTTCATAGGATATGCTTATAGAAGGGAAGGACTGGGCAAATACCCAAGCCCTAATGACGAATGACTAAGAGATAAGATTTTGACAATAATATCAGATTTTCTGTCACATTTTGGGTTTTCGGGGATTTGAATACGGGAGAACAGAGAGGATTATGAGAATGGTGAATCGGAAGGAATAGTATAAAATTATGGTATTGCAAGAGGTTGATATTATTGGAGATATAAGAATATGCCTAAAAATCCGAAATATTCCGGCGGAAACCCAGGTTTTTGGACTTTAACTATGGGGGGAATGAGGCCCTCAAAGGAGGTTGGTAGTGAGGAATTTGATACAAAATATCATTTTTCTGTCACAAAACCACCTCCAGAAGGGCTTTTATTATAGAGGGACAAAGGGTCCCTCTATGGATAGCTCTTTGACAATAAGAGAGGTAGCAAGGGCTCCTGGCCTTGGGAATGTATCCCCTGGGCGTCCGTAGGGATACCGGATGCCTGGATTCCTGGGGCTAAGAGACCCCTGCTTCTGACCGTTGCCGGTTATCCGTTATTCGCGGTTCGGGTAACCAAGCAACGAAACCGTAACAATTAACCACGATATGGGAGAACATTACTATGTTTACCAAGATGTTTGAATTGAAACTCTACGTGCCGCCGACATGGGAGGTGGCCGGAGATATGCCGGACCGGTGGGCTGAGGGCTTGAAGAACAATGCCGAGCGCATCAACGACCGCCGGGTGGCAAAAATCGGTGATGACGGGACCTTTATCCTGAAAATGGCTACCCCGGCCAGCGAGGGCTATGCCCTTTATGTGCCGGATGGCTATGTCTCCAAGCGAGGCCGGGCGGCCGGAGGCATCAGGGGCAGTCATGCCGAGAACCTCGGCAGGTCTTTTAGTGACTGGAACAGCAAACTCAACGCGGCATTCGCCACGGTTGACGGAGTTGTGGCCAAGTTCTTTAAGACCAGGGTTGACAACGCCAAGTACCGCTGGGCTTTGAAGATGGGCGATAAGACCCTCAGGTTCACGGGCGACCGCATCAGGGGCCGTTCGGTGGCTCCGATTGCGTCCTTCTATCTGGCCGGTGATAAGCGGGCTTCAGGTTGGATTAGGGAATCCGACCTGGCAGACGGCGCTCCTTACAGTATCACCACGCCCAGAGAAGTCAACGCGGTCAAGGCGGCGATTCAGCAGAGAATCATCCAGGGCGGGCAACTGGTCTCTAACCAGGGCCTGCAACAGGGTGCGCTCGATGCTGAGAACGCGGTCAATGCCTCGCTCTTAACCAAGTTAAGAGACCCGGCACGCTGCGACGCCTTTGTGCAGGACCCGGCAGCGGACAAGTGCTTCTGCTCCTGGCAGGTTGATGGAAGCGGCTTGTTATACCTGCATCTGCAGGTCGGACTGACGAGCTAACCATGGAAAACTACAGACCCCGCCCCGATGTTATGTCGGGGCGGGGACTCTGTGGTAAAATAAGATTGTCCGCCAGAGGCGGATATGCCTTTGACATGACTTCGCCCCCCGCCTTTAGCAAAGATTCGCCTGAGGGCGAGCGAACAAGAAGAATACAACCAGTGCTTACTCCACGGCATAGCCCACCGGGATGATATACAATGGCGATTCATTGGCCGGAATAGCCAGAACATCCTTGACTGCCTCGTCATTGAATGCGCCGACCATAACCGTGCCCAAACCCAGCGACACGGCCTGCAGGGAGACATTCTGCCCGATGTGCCCGGCTTCTATATCAGTATATCTCTGGGCCCGTTCGCCATAGCGCTGGGCGCACTTGGCCACATCAGCCGTAATCACCAGATTAACCGGTACCTGCTTGATAAATCCCTGGCCGAATGCCGCCTCGGTCAATTCCTTTCTCTTGTCCCCCTCTTTTACCAAGGCCAGTGAATGGTTCAACGGCTGGTAGCGATAGACCCCGTTCTTGTCCAGCAGATAAACCGTCATCGGGAATACTCCGCCGGCAGACGGGACATTGCGGGCAATAAAGTTCTTGGTGCGCGGGTTAGCGCCATTGGCCGCCCAGAGTATCTGGGCCACCTGTTCCACGGTCAGTTCCTTTGGGGAATATTTACGGACGGATTTGCGTTTCTGGATGGCCTCTTCTAAGGACATCTGGCCGGTTGTCTTGGCGGACGGAAGTGTCATCTCTTTCATAACCTCTCCTTTTTCTGGTGCCTTTTCCTGCGCCTGAGTGATACGACAATTGTCGCCCAGCCGGCTAAAAAGACCAAGGAATACCAGAGCAGAAACTATCAGCACCAGTGACAAGAATGTCTTTTTCATAACATAATACTTCGCCACCAAGTCACAAAGGAATTATTAGTGTCTTAGTGGCGAAGAGTTTTCTTATACCATTATTACTATTTTGTCAATATTCTACTTGATTTATTTATCCAACCGGGTTATAATACATATATGAGCCCCGTTAGACGCGTTCCCGAAGGTCGGTTAGAATATAGTAACGGTTTGGGTGCATCACTATTGTTCGCTTCTAACGGGGTGAGATATTGGAATCTGGCGCCGAAGCGCCATGGCGTCATAGGCGCCATTGGCATTCTTTCATCTCTTACCTATCTGCTTTTACTTGTAGTGAGCATAGCGAATCTATCTATTCACAACGGTTGTCTATCCACTGATGACTCAAGCGGCAGCAGCGGCCCTGCGCCGACGGTCACGACCAGCCCGGCTATCACCATCACCTATAATTCCGCTGTTCTGAATGGCCTGGTCAATCCAAATGGATTTAATACAACCTGCTATTTTGAATACGGGATTTCTACTACGCCGATTACCTATCCGTTGAGCACCACGCCGCAGGCAATCGGCAACGGGACAAGTGATATTGCGATTACAAATACAGTCAGCGGGCTTGCTTCAAATACTCCCTATAACTTCAGGGTGGCGGCAAGCAATGCCGGAGGCACAACTAACGGCAATAACCAAACCTTTACCACGGCTGAGCCACCGGCCGTGGATGACTATTGCTGGGTGGCAAATAGAGGTTCTGCTAATGTCACCCGCATCACCAAGTCCACTTCCGCCACGGCCACGATTACGGCCGGAACTGCCCCCTATGGAGTCGCGGTAGATGGAATCTATTGCTGGGTGGCAAATGTTAATTCTAATAATGTTACCCGCATCGTAAAATCCACTTTAGCCGCGACCACGATTGCGGTCGGAGCCGCCCCGGCTGGAATCGCGGTAGATGGGACCTATTGCTGGGTGGCAAATAATGGTTCTAATAATGTCACCCGCATCACCAAGTCAAACCCGCTCAGCACGACCACGATTGCGGCCGGAACCTGGCCCCAAGGAGTCGCGGTAGATAAGACCTATTGCTGGGTGGCAAATTATGGTTCTGCAAATGTCACCCGCATCCTGAAGTCCACTTTAGGCACGACCACGATTGCGGTCGGAACTAACCCCTGGGGAGTCGCGGTAGATGGAACCTATGTCTGGGTGGCAAACGGGGGTTCTAATAATGTCACCTGTATCACCAAGTCCACTTTAGCCGCGACCACAATTGCGGTCGGAACTGCCCCCTATGGAGTCGCAGTAGATGAGACCTATTGCTGGGTGGCAAACGGAGGTTCTAATGATGTTACCCGCATCACCAAGTCCACTTTAGCCACCACCACGATTGCAGTCGGAACTCAGCCCTATGGAGTCGCGGTAGATGAAACCTATTGCTGGGTGGCAAATATTGATTCTAATAATGTCACCCGCATCACGAAGGCGGACTTAACCACAACCACAATTGCGGTCGGGACTGCTCCCAATTCGCTGGGCGATATGGCCGGCTACGCCTATGATAATTATTCAACCAAGCCATAAAATAATATATATGAGCCCCGTTAGAAGCGTTCCCGAAGGTCGGTTAGAATACAGTAACGGTTTAGGTGCATCACTATTGCTCGCTTTTAACGGGGTGAGATATCAGAATATTGGCATTCTTTCATCTTTCATCTGTTTAATTTTATCTATTACCAGTGGCTGCCCCTTCAGGGATAACAAAAGCGGCAGCAGCAGCGTTCCCAAGGCGCCTTCTAATCTGGTCGTCACGGCCACTC
>ERZ1292633.2150-Hain-H41-02um-R1-2150-length-20431-cov-5_pt1 | contig 20431 bp, 14 predicted proteins | sample MGYA00564406_ERZ1292633 | MGnify/ENA primary metagenome ERZ1292633 (study PRJEB36523, sample SAMEA6512639) | groundwater metagenome | collected 2019-01-08 | study: AquaDiva: Metagenomics assemblies of 32 groundwater samples
TGCGTGGGACATCATGGCCGGCGGCGTCTGGAACGCGAACGGCTTCGTCCCTTCCAGCCCCAGCGCCTGGTCGCGCGCGAGGCTCGGTGCGCTGGTGCCGCAACGCGTTCTGGCGGACGGCGCATTCCAGATTTCGCGGCTCGATCGCGCCGTGGCGCCACACCCGAGGGCGATCCTGATCCAGCAGTCGCAGAGCGAATATCTCCTCCTGGAGAATCGCGATCAGGATCCGAATCGGAACGGAGAATTCGACTTCGATGATCAGGACGGCGCCCGCGACTTGAACGGCAACCTCATGTTCGACTTCTACGCGGATAGCTATCTCGGCGCCGAGTTCGACTTCTTCCTTCCGGGCGACGGGACCGGCTCTGGCATCACCGTCTATCACGTGGACGACTCGAAGATCGCTGCCGGACTGGCCGGAAACGTGGTGAATGGCGACACGCAGCGGAAGGGCGTCGACCTGGTGGAAGCGGATGGGGTGCAGGATCTCGACGCGCCGCCCACGGAATTGTCCGCCGGGAGCCCCGCCGACGTCTTCCGGGGCGGCGGCCGCGACGCGCTCACTCCCGACACGAATCCCTCTACCGACGCCTACGGCGGCGCCCGCACCGGCATTTCCATCACCGGCATGAGCGCTGCCGACAGCGTCATGAGCTTCAATGTTGCCATTGCGCGGAACAGGCCCGGCTTTCCGAAGATCCTGAACACGCGGATCCTCGTCGGCGCCACGGTGGCTGCCGATCTGGACGGCAACGGCACGACCGAACTGATCGTGCCCGCACGCCGGACCAGCAATCCCGGAGAGCTCTACATCTTCAACTCCGACGGAACGGACTATCTGGACGGGGACGCCACGCCGACGCCGTTCCTCGGGACACCTTCTCCACTGGCGGGAAGTCCCTGCGTCGGAGACATCGACGGTGTGGCGGGGAACGAGGTGGTCTTCCAGACGCTGAATGGAACGATCTACGCGCTTCACGTCGATGCGATCGCCAAGGGAACCGAAGTGCTCGACGGCGACAACAACGTCGGAACGGTAGGCGTGCTCGTCGGAGGCGGTGGGTTCCCGACGCGAGCGCAACCGATCCTCGTTGATCTCGACGGGATCGGCGGGATGGAGATCGTGCTCGGCTCGAGTTCCAGCCCGCTCGGAGGGTCGCTCCTGACCGCGGTGAAGGTCGCGGGCGGCGTGGTGACGACCTACACGCTTCCGATGCGCGGCTCCACCGACGACCCGCCGGCGGCGGCCGATCTCGACGGTGACGGATTCCCGGAGGTCGTAGTCGCCAACGTCGCGACGGTGGCGGGCGAGGAACTGAGCATCAACGGCATCTCTGTCGCGAACTGGGAAATCTTCTCCGACCCGAATCTCCCGCGTGACCAAGAAAACGCCGACCTCTACATGATCCGGATCGGAGGCCCCTTCGGCCCGCCGACCCTGGCGAATCTCGATCGTGACGCGGCCGGGACGTACGAGGCGTTGATGGCGGACAAGAGCGGGGCATTCCACGCCTTCCGCTTCGTCTTCGCCGCGCATATTCCGGGCGATCCGCCCTCCACGTTCATCTCCACCGAGGAGCTCCCGGGCTGGCCCGCTGCGCTCACCACGGTCGGGCGCGCGGTCGAGGTTTCGGCGGCGGATCTGGAGGGGGACGGCTACCCCGAGCTCTTCCAGACCGGCGACGATTGCCGCCTGGCTTCGTTGCACTGGAACGGCGCGCCGCGCGCCGGATTCCCTGTACGCGCCGGCGATCCGCTGGCCCCCGCCGATAGCCTTGGGGTCTGGGCCCCGATGATCGCCGACGTGGATGGCGACGGCGCGCTCGACGTGATCGCCGTATTGCCCGACGGCAGGCGGCTTGCGTACCGCGCCGACGGCTCTCCCATCCTGTCGTTTTCGGAACTGGGTAGCACGGGACTCTCGGCGCCGCCGATCCTGGCCGACCTCGACGGGGACGGACTGGCCGAGTGGGTCGAGACCTTCGATCTCTCGAATCAGTGCGCGATCGTGGTCCGGAACACCGCTATCGCCGTCGGCCCGGGGACGCTCTCCTGGAGCCAGTGGCGCCGGGACCCGACGCGAAACGCCGCGATTCCGACCGGCCCCGCCGCTCCTTCGGGCGGGACCCGGATCCTCTCCGAGGTGTACGCTTATCCGAACCCCGCGCGGGAGGGGGCGAGCACGATCCACTACCGCCTGACCGGCCCGGCGACCGGGGTCCGAGTCTCGGTTTACGATCCTTCCGGCGCGCTTGTCGCCGTACCGCCCGTGGCTGCCGCCAATCTCGCCGGCTCCGCCGAGCATGCCGTCGTCTGGAATCATGCCGCGATGGCCAGCGGGATATACATCTGCCGCGTGGAAGTGAACTCGCCGACCGGGACCGAAGTGAAGGTGGTCCGGTTGGCCGTGGTCCGTTGATGCAACCGTCCCGGGTCGTCCTGGCCGAGGAGAAACCGATGAGCCGTTCCAATCGAATGATCGCCCGTCGCTTCTGGACCGGCGCCCTCTTGGCGCTCCTCGCGCTCGCCCCCGTGGCGGCGCCGTACGCCCATGCCGCGAACGGAGAGGCTGGATTCGCGTTTCTGAAGATCGGCGTCGGCGCCCGAGCCATGGGCATGGGGAGCGCGTATGTCGCGATCGCCGACGACCCGACCGCGCTCCACTGGAATCCGGCCGGGCTCGCCTCGGCACACGAGGGAATCCGCCTTACCGCGATGCACAACGATTGGCTCGACGATTTCCGCCAGGAGTACGCGGCGGCGTCGCTGCCGCTTGGCCCGGGGACCTTCGGCGCCTCGTTCACCGGCTTCTACACGTCGGAGCTGGAGCGGCGCGACGAGACAGGGACTCTTACGGGGCACTTCGGTTTCAACGACATCGCGGCCACGTTCGGCTACGGCGTGAATCTGGCGCCCGGGGCCGCGGCTGGGCTCGCGGTGCGATACGTTCGCGAACTGATCGCCGACGAGAACGCCTCCTCGTTTGCGTTCGATCTCGGCGGCCGCTACGAGGTGCGCTCCACGGGGCTATCGATCGGCGCGGCGGTGCAGAACATCGGCGGCGAGGCGAAGTTCACGGCGGAGTCGTTCCCGCTTCCACGGACGATTCGTGGCGGCGCGGCCTATCGCCGTGAGATCAAGGCGCTCCAGGGAACGGGATTGATCTCGACCGAGTTCCGGAAGGCGCTTGGCGAGGATGGCCGATTCCACCTGGGCGGCGAGTACGCCTACCACGACTGGCTGGCGCTCCGCGCGGGAACGAAGTTCGGCTACGACGATCAGGATGTCAGCTTTGGGCTGGGAATCACGCGCGGCCGGATCGGCTTCGACTATGCGCTCCTGCCGATCGGCGCGAATCTCGGCTCCAGCCACCTCTTCTCGATCAGCGCCAAGCTCTAGAGCCGCGGCACCTGCCGCTCTAGATTCCGGGCGCGCGCTCGAGAAGCGTGAAGCGCCCCTCCTCCAGCTTCGCCACGCTTCGCCCGCTCATCCAGTCGCCGAGGATCAAGAAGTCGCGTCCCGCCGCCTGGCGATGGACCGCTCTGTGGTAGTGCCCCAGCACCACCGCGTCGTGGCCGGCCGCGAAGAAGGGGCCGCCCAAGTGCGTCTCCAGTTCCTCCTCGCTTCGCTCTCGGCGCGGCGCGTGGTGCCGGCTGGTGTGGGAGGTGGCGGTCGCGAGCGGAATGCCGATGTCGGGGTGGATCCAGCGATAGAGCCACCGCGACAGAGGGGCGCGGAGGACGCCTTTCAGGAGCTTGTAGCCGGCATCTCCCGGTCCCAGGCCGTCGCCATGGGCCAAGAGCACCCGGCGGCCCTGGAGCTCCAGCGGGGCCGGCTCGTCGTGAAACGGGATTTCCAGCTCCCGCCGGAGATAATCGCCGATCCAGAAATCGTGATTTCCGCCGACATACGTGACAGGGGTCCCGTGCCGTTTCAACGCTCCGAGGGCCAGGAGCACTCGAACAAAGCGCTTCGGGATGGCGTGGCGGTATTCGAACCAGAAGTCGAATAGATCGCCGTTCACGTAAAGTGCCGCGCCGGACTCTCCCACGTGGTCGAAAAACGCCAGGAGATCGCGCTCCCGTTCACGGTTTGACTCCGGGGAGCCCTGTCCCAGGTGCGCGTCGGCGATGAAAAAGATGGGTCGTTCTGTAGGCATGGCGCGTCAGTATAGGGACCGGGGCGCGGCCTGCAACGTGTGAAGGCCGGGCGAGGTCGGGGAACCCTTGGCAGCGGCGGGGGTACTACCGGCTTGACAGCATCGGCAACCGTTCCTAGAGTCCACCGGGCCAACGACTTGCACCGGCACAAAACGATGAATACCCCGACAGGCATGTGGAGCCGTTTTCGCGACGAGGTAAGGTCGGTTTCCGACCGGACTCGCCGGGGTGCGCGCCGGGTGTACGACGAGGGGGTTCTCCGCGTCGATCTCGTTTCGCTCCGCCGGGAGCGCCGGCGCGGTCTGGCGGACCTTGGTGAGCGGGCGCTGAAAGTGTGGAACAAGGGGGAGCTTTCCATGCTGGAAGGCGACTCCGAGATGATTCGGCTTCGCGCCCGCGTCGAAGGCGTCGATGCGGCGATCGCGGCCAAGGAGGTGGAACTCTCCCACCTCCGCGCCGCCACGGAGAAGGCGCCGCAAGCGCCTGATCCCGAGGCCCCGACGCCGGAGTCGTGACACCGGCGGCCAAGTGCCGCAGATACGGGAGAAAGAACGCATGGATCCTCGTCAAACCGTTCGCGCCGCCAAGACGCTCGTCGTGGCCGGCTCGCTCCTCGCCATCGGCATCGTCGGCGGCTTCATCCTCGCCGGCGGCGGCCAGGGTGGAGGCACCGCGATGCTCGCCGCCAAGGAGCGGCCCGCCGTTTCCACGCCGCTCTCCAGCCCCTTCACCGTCATCGCGGACCAGACGCTCCCCGCCGTCGTGACGATCGAGGTGAAACGCGAGGCGGGAGGCGCCGGCGGCCAGGGATTCCGCTTCGACGGTCCGTACGGCGACTTCTTCAAGCGGATGTTCCCGGAGACGCCGCAGACGCCGCAAACTCCGGGCGAACCCCCGTCGCCTCATCGCGGCATGAAGATCCCGAGCAGCGGCTCGGGCTTCATCATCGACCGGGCGGGCTACGTACTGACGAACAATCACGTCATCCGCGACGCGTCCGACATCATGGTCATTCTCAGCGACCATCGGAAACTGCGGGCGAAGGTGGTCGGGAGTGACGGCGGCACCGACGTGGCTGTGCTGAAGGTGGAGAACGGCGGAGACCTTCCGGTCGTGCCGCTCGGAGACTCCGACGAGATCCGGATTGGAGACTGGGCCATCGCCATCGGGAATGCGCTGGGCGAACTGGACGGGACGCTGACCGTCGGCGTCATCAGCGCGAAGGGGCGGAGCAATCTCGCCATCGCGGGGGGAGCGCCCTCGTATCAGAACTTCATCCAGACCGACGCGTCGATCAACTTCGGCAACAGTGGCGGGCCGCTCCTGAACATCCGCGGCGAGGCGATCGGCATCAACACCGCCATCAATCCGAGCGGCGAGGGCATCGGCTTCGCCATCCCGATCAACTTGGCGCGAAACATCTCGAAGCAGCTCATCGCGTCGGGCAAGGTGACGCGCGGCTACCTGGGCATCGTGCCGCAAGAGTTGACGCCGGAGCTGGCCGACACGTGGGGCCTCCAGGGAACGAAGGGCGTGCTGGTCAGCAGCATCAGCGATGACACGCCGGCCGCGAAGGCGGGCTTCCGCATGAAGGACGTCATCACCGAGTTCGACGGGAAGAAGGTCGGCGACGTGCAGACGTTCCGCCTCCTTGTCGCCGACACCCCGGTGAACAAGAAGGTGCGCGTTCGCCTGCTTCGGCAGGGAACCGCGCAGGAGATCTTCGTCACCATGGCCGAACGCCCCGCGGAGGAGCGCCTGGCCGCTCAGGTGCAGTCGCCGGCCTCCTGGCTTGGCATCGCCGTGGAATCGCTGACGGGCGACTTCGCGAAGGAGAACGGTCTGCGGGAGAAGGAAGGGGTCGTCGTCATCGGAGTGGCGCAAGGAAGTGGCGCGGACGACGCGGGCCTTCAGCGCGGCGACATCATCAAGGAAGTGAACGATCGTCCCGTGAAGGACACCTTCGAGTACAATGACGCCATGGAGAAGTCGAAAGCAAAGAATCCGAAGAAGCCGGTGGTCCTCTTGCTCAAGCGAGGCGATGCGACCCAATTCATCGCAGTCGATCCTGGCGAGTAATCCTACTCTGAATCGCAGGCCAGCGTCGCGCTCCCGAATTTCGGGGGCGCGCACGGGCCTTCTCGTGTTGGGTCTCCTGGCGCTCGGGATGCTCGGGGCGGCGCCGGCGAAGCCGCCCGCTCCGAAGAAGGTGAAGCCGGCGCCGGAGCTGGCGCGCATTCGTTTCTGGACCGCGCCGGATCACACTCGGCTCGTCTTCGACCTGACGGCGAATCCGGGCGAACCGCGCTTTCGCATGGCCGACTCCCTCACGTTCGAGGTCTACCTGCCGGGGGCCCGAAAGGCGCCGGCGATCACGACCGAGTTCGTGGGCGACAGTCTGGTGAGCGACATCTTCACGGCCGTCTCCGATTCCGGCACCTCCATCCGGATCGGGCTGAAGAAGGCGACCACACCACTTGGCTTCGTGCTGGCGCCGGGCGACGGCCAGCCCGATCGTGTGGTGGTGGACGTTCCGGCGCCGTTGAATCCCGAGGCCGAGCAGGCGCTGGCGCAGCGCGTGGCGGAAATGAAGCGATCGAGACGGCTGATCGTGGCGATCGACGCGGGGCATGGCGGCGACGATCCCGGCGCCATCGGGCATCGCCGGCTTCAGGAAGCCGACATCACGCTCGCCATCGCGAAGAAACTGAAGGCCGAGCTGGATCAGATGCCGGGCGTAAGCGCCGTCCTGACGCGGACCGATGACTACTTCATCCCGCTCCGGAAGCGGATGGAGATCGCCCGACGTTATCAGGCCGATCTCTTCCTGAGCATCCACTGCAACGCGAGCCGCAACCACGATGCGACGGGGACCGAGGTCTATTTCCTGAGCATGACCGGGGCCACGGACGAGGCGGCGCGATCGGTCGCCGAGAAGGAAAACGCGGCCGACTTGATCGGCGGTGTGCCACCCGAGACTGGCGATGAGCTGCTGTCGATTCTCTTCGATTTGCGTCAGAACGACACCGTCCGGCGTAGCAGCGAGCTGGCGGAGGTCCTGATCGACGCGCTCGACGCTGATTCGCGCCTTGAAACCCGCGGGGTGAAGCAGGCCGGCTTCGTGGTCCTGAAGGCGCCGGAGATCCCCTCGGTGCTGGTGGAGACGGCGTTCATCACGAACCCCCGGGAGGCGGCGATGCTGAAGGACGCCCAGTTCCAACGTCGCTTCGCGGAAATGCTGGCCGATGGCATACAGGCGTTCAAATCGCAGCGAGACAAGGCGTTGGGCGGACTTACGAATTGACGGGAGACGATCGACGGCTCCCGGGGTACCATTGAAATGTCCGGTCCACGAGTACCAACCCAGAAGGAGAGCAACATGAAGCGTATGAACGTGTTGGCTGCTGTGAGCATGGTGACCCTCCTGACGGCGACGACGGCGTGGGCCGGCGGCGCGATGTGCGAGGGGAAGGATGCCGAGGCATCGGCGAAGGCGTGCAAGGTCGGTTCCAGTGTGAAGCTGACGGGCGCCGAAGGCGGTCACTGCGACATGGGTAAGGGCACCAACGCGATGGTCGAAGGGAAGAACTGCGAACTGGGCGCGAACCAGATGGTCTACTCGTTCGCCGTTCCGACCGCCGAGTGCGATAACTGCGCCGACGGCATCACCAAGGCCCTGATGGCGCAGAAGGGGATTCACTGCGCGCACGTCGATCTGAAGGCGCGCGTGGCGTACGTCGTGGCCGACAAGAAAATGGACAAGAACGCGCTGGCCAAGTGCATCAAGACGGCCGGCTTCAAGAGCTCTTACCGCGGCGACGGGAAGAACGTCCGCGCCGAGTTCACGAAGATGATGACCGTCGCCGACGGGAAGGGCGCCGCATGCTGCGCTTCGAAGGCGAAGGAGAAGGTCTGAGGTTGTAGGTCTTAGCCGCGGCGCTTAGCGCGCCAGTACGATCGATGAATCTGAAGGCCCCCCGGGTCATCCTGGGGGGCCTTCGTTGTTTCCAGGGTTGGTGCTGGGGGTTCAGGGGAGGGGCGAGTGCCTTGCCTGGTAACCGGCGGGTTGGGAGTTCGATCGTGGGGTACACGACGATCGGCCCCGGGCCGATTACAGTCACTGAGGGAGTAAACGGCATTAACGCGACGATCGGACCTTGGGGCGGTCCACTCTACCCCAACGGGCCCTGCGGAGAACCTGTCGCCTATCCGGTGCAGCTCTTCAGCAATCGATTGCGTGTGGAAATAGACGTCGGAAGTGGAGGACAAGTCGCCTGTACATACGATCTTTCGCAAACGGGGACCCCGTTTGGCACCGAGTACTTGGACATCCACTTAGTTAGCGGAGGTGGCACCGTTTGGCTCGTGCGCTGGTTCGGAAATCCCGCGCCCTGCTGGGGGTCCGTGTGGAAGAGTCGACGACTAATGAAAACTGTGAATCTGAATGACTATACAAACCAGCACGTTTATCTCGATTTCATTGTCACCGGAAATACCAATTTCGGCACCGAAACTCAGGGGCGCATCTACTCAATCGCGATCAACGACTGTGGGGAGCCCCCGTTGAGTCCCTTGAGTGCAGAAGATCAAGCATTCGAAATCGAGGAGAACCACTGGGACGAAGCCGGACTTACACCTGCGATGCTATCGGCCCTCACCTGCCTTCGTGATGCGGTAGCGGCCGTCCCTGGGGGCCTGTTCGATACAAGCCACGGATCCGCATACCGTACCCCAGGCTATCAGGAGCACTTGCTTGAGGTTTATAAGAAATGGGAGCGCCTCAATCACAAGACGTTTTCAGATCCCAATTGTCAACAATTGAAAGACTACGTCGCGCTGGAGAAAGGGAAGCACGGGCATTCCCTCGCCACAGAACCAGCCGTTAATAGCAAGCACAGTCTAGGGTTGGCTTTCGATGCGACAATCACGGGAGTCCCCGACCAAGACGCTCTCGCTTGCAACTGCGGCCTGTATCGACCGTTCAAGGAAATAACCGAGACGAATACTGTATACGATCCGCCGCACTTTCAGTTGCGCCCTTGCCCCCCTTAGGGTTGGACGTACGTCATGTCGAGGAGGTGTCAGTAATGCCACGAAGAGGATCCATCCAAAGTAAGGTCGTAATCGGGGGGGCGACTTGCCTCTTCATTATGTTGGTTGTGGCAATGGCACGCACTGGGAACGGGAGTGTAGGCAAGCCAGCGGCAAAGGCCACGGGCAGAATAGCGGAACCAGCCGCACACGTGGATGTCCCCCCCGTTCAAGTGATTGTGACCAAGATGGTTCCAGAACCGGGGCGCTACAAGTACCGGTACACCGTAGTGAACGGAAGCGCGTTTCCGATATCAGATCTAGCGATAGGTATGGACTACGCGCGTGATCTTCATGAGCTGCGGCGTGCGCCACTGGGCTGGAACGGCGAAATAGTTCCGCCCGAAAGCTATCAGGCGCCTCCGGGATGGAGTTTTCGCAATGTGACGGTCGAGGAGGACACACTTGGCTATATCAAGTGGGAAATCGCGGCTCAGGGCGGGCAGATTCTGGGTGGAGCTTCCCTAGGAGGGTTCGAGGTAACGCTGAGCGCGGAGGACCAAGCTTACGAGAACGGCCACTGGACCGCCTACCTAGACACCACGGAGGAACCGCTCTACACGGCCGGATTGCAGCCGAGCGGTGTAACGGCCGTGCCGTTGTCGAGCGTCTACGCGAAATCGGACCTACTGGTCAAACCGAACCCCTCGAGAAAACCTGTTGGAATCGAGTTTGCGGTACCGATTGCGGGGATCAGTACCGTCGACGTGTTCGATGTCCAGGGGAGGCGAGTAGCGCGGGTATTGAGCAAGTCCCTGGTGGCCGGTACGGCTTCGGTTGTCTGGGATGGGCGAGACAATGCCGGCAATGAGGTTGCCGCGGGTGTCTACTTTGTAAGGGTGAAGACACCGACGACCCAGAGGTTCGCCCGAATCACCTGGTTGAAGTAGTCATTCAAGTGCCGAGGCGGACATGAACCCCCGGGAAGAGCCCCCGATCAAGGCATCATAGAGTTCGAACAGGGTTACGTTCGGGGAGCCAAATGATGAATCGCGAACTTTCGGGTTCGCGTGGGTGAATCGTTCCGGGATTCCCGGAACGATTCAAGGTCGTGCTGATCCGGTAATCGCGGGGGCCGACAGGAGGGTCTGCCCGGTATTACTCCTCGAATCCCAGCTTCCTCAGGAACACGCCCCACCGCGGATCGCCGTGGAGGGAGCGGAAGCGCCCGCTGGTCTTCATCTCGGCGAGGCCGCTGTCCCGCTGGGCGTAGGCCCTATCGAGCCACTTGAACGCCGGGTCGGCCTCCTCGCGCACTGCAAATACCTCTGCGATCTGATAGGCGGAATCTTCCGCGTACTTCTCAATCAACTCCCGAAGCGCCTCGTCCGCCTCCGTCCGGCGACCTGCGTCGTAGTAGATCATTGCCAACACCCAGAGCCGAAATCCTTCATCCGGCTCCCGCATCGCTTCCGCCAGCGCCTCTTCGTCCAGGCCCCGAGCAAGTAGGACCAACGCGACGCAAGAACGGGTGCGCACTCCTTGCGGGGCGAGTTCCAGCGCCTTCCGATACGCCCGCTCCGCTTCCACGAATCGACCCGCGGCGCGGAGCGTCAATCCCAGGCCGTGATAGGCTGCCGGACTCAACGGGTCCTGCTCCACCGCGCGCTGGCAAATTCCGATCGCTTCCTCGAGTCGGCCCAGGCTGCTGGCCAGTAGGCCGGCGCCGACAAGCACCCGCGCATTCCCTGGCGCCAGCGCGAGCGCCCGGCGATACGACGCCTCCGCGCCGCGCCAGTCCCAGTCGTAGTTCAGTTGAATCTCACCCATCCGCGCATGCCCTTCCGCGAGATCAGGCTCCAGGGAAAGCGCTCGCTCGATCGCTTCTCGCGCGCGGCCATAGGCGTCGGCCACGGCGACCCAGCCCAAATCCCCTTCGGTCGAGTACGCACGCCCAAGCTCCGCCCAGGCAAGCGCGAAGTCAGGGTCCAGCTCCAGGGCCTCTTTCAAGTACCCCCGTCCTTTCGTCACGTCCTCCCGCGACTCCCGATCGATGAAGTGACGCCCCTGGAGATAGAGCCGGTGCGCCTCGGCGTTCCGACCGCGACCCCGCGCCGCCTTCGCCACCTCCGCTCTCACTTCGCCACTCGCATCCGAGTCGTGATCCTCGCCCAGAAGCGTCTTGCGCAGCTCCTTCACCACCGACTGCGCGATGTCGTCCTGCACCGCGAAGATATCTTCGAGGATGCGGTCGTACGTCTCGGACCAGAGGTGATAGCCGTCGGAGACCTTCACCAACTGCACGGAGATACGCACCCGATTTCCCGACTTGCGTACGCTTCCCTCGAGCACGGTGGAGACGTGGAGGGCCTTGCCCACCTCGGCCACCGTCACCTGGTGGCCCTTGAATGTGAAAGCGGAGGATCGCGCGGCGACACGGAGTCCGCGGATCTTGGCAAGTACGTTCAGGAGTTCGTCGGCGAGGCCGTCGGAGAAGTACTCGTCCGCCTCGTCGCGGCTCCGGTTCACGAACGGGAGCACGGCGATGGAGGCGACGTCCTGGGTTATTGGTCCCGGGAGCGATCCGCCGTCCAGACCCTGTTTCACGAGGCGCAGATCGTTGCAGACGTCCAGCGCGGCCTGGTAGCGTTCGCGTGGGTTCTTCTCGAGACAGCGGCTCACGATCCGATTCAATTCGCCCGGGAGGTCGGCCCGTACGCTGGTAAGCGGCTCGGGTGTGTCGCGGAGGATGGAGGAACTCACGTCGGCGGGGGTCGCGCCGGTGAATGGTCTGCAGCCGGCGGCGAGTTCGTAGAGCAGGATCCCGAGCGCGAAGAGGTCCGATCGCGCATCGACCGTCTCGCCGCGAATCTGCTCCGGGGCCATGTAGGGCACGGTGCCGAGCACTTGCCCCTGGAAGGAGAGGGCGGCATCGCCGGTCGCGCCAAGCGTCGCCTCCGGGGGCGGTTCCTGACCGCTCACGACCTTCGCCAACCCGAAGTCCAAAACTTTGATCCGCCCGTCGTGCGTCACCATCACATTTCCGGGCTTGAGATCCCGGTGGACGACGCCTCGCTCGTGCGCGGCGCCGAGCGCGTCGGCCAGTGGGATCGAAATCTCGAGCACACGGGAGAGCGGAAGGCCGCCGGGCGTGACGAGCATGGCGAGACTTTGTCCCTCGACGAGTTCCATCGTGAGGAAGCGGATGCCGTCCTCGTCTTCCACCGAAAAGAGGGTGACGATGTTCGGGTGATTGAGCCCCGCGACCGTGCGGGCCTCGCGCTCTAGCCGGGCCAGGCGATCCGGGGAAGCGGCCATTGCCGCCGGGAGTACCTTCACGGCAACCTCACGTCCCAGGCGTAGATCCTTCGCGCGATAGACCTCGCCCATCCCTCCGGATCCGAGGGGGGCGATGATCTCGTAGGTGCCGAGGAGAGCGCCGGGGGAAAGAGGCACGGACCGATAGCCTTGCCGACTTGGAGAGGAGTGTTTCATCGCCGTGCGCCCTGGGGGGTGAATTTGAGCGCGAGGCGGTCGCTGGAGGAAGTGACTTCACCGGAATGGATCTTTACGGCCACTTCACGACCGAGACGGGTGCCGGGGGAGAGCCGCATGAGGAGGTAGTCTAGCGGCCCGCGTCCCCTATGTCAGCAGGCGGCTTGGGAAAAACCCCTCCCAAAGAATCGTCGGAGGCGGCGCGCTGGAGCACGACCTCGCGAACGTGAGCGCCGGAGCGTTGTTCGGTCCAGAGTGAAATCGTTAGATTCGTCGAGGCGCTCCCGGAAATCCGGAGACTCGATCCGGTCTTCCCGGAAGTGGAAACGCCTCCCGTGTCGGCGCCCTCGATGAATGTGGAGACGGCCCCGCCCGAACTCTCGACGTGCACGGCCCACGATCCCGGAGGAACGCGGAGCCCTGAGAGTTCCGCGGGCTCGCCTGGAAGCACCGCGACACCCAGCCGGCCTCCGAGGTCGAGCCGCGACCTGCTCCGCCAATTGTCCGAGAATAGATATCCGGGAATCTGAATACGTTCCTCCGAACGCTCGATACCGATCGCGCCGCCCTCGGTCCTCATCCAGATCACCGAGATCACGGGTCTCGGTTGCTCGCACTCGATGGTCACGGCGCGGAACACCGACGTGAACTCGGCGCGCGGATCGGACGTCATCTCGATCCCGCTCCGGAGCCGGGGCCGCCTTCCTCCCGTGGGAAGATTGAACAGAACCAGATCCGGCTTCCGCGAAAGTACGTAGGCGCCGTCGCCCAGTTCGTGCCCGAGAGCGCCCGTCCCGAAGTCCGCCGGTCGATGATGCGCCAGGTAGTGATCGTTGATTCCGAGCATGTCGATCGAAGGGAGCCGGGAGAAGTAGGGCACGCATCCCGCGGGATCGACCGCGAGGAGGGGGCGTTGTCTGCCGAACGCCTTCGAGAGAAGTCCGCCAACGGCCTCCCCGTCCCACTCCCAGCGCTCGTGCTTCGCGCGCACGTTCATGGGATCGAAGAATTGGAAGAGTGCCAGAGCCGAGAGGCAGAGCGCGACCGTGCCCAGGACCGGTCGAAGCGATCCCTCGGACGGAATTCGCCTCGCCAGGTAGCTCGCCGCCAGGTAGACGAGCGGGATGACGGCGGGCACGAGGTGTCTCCGTCCTGGAAAGAAGTCGCCACCCACGAGGACAAGGTACGTCAGCCACACGGCTAACATGGTGGCGAGAAGGCGCACCCGGCTTCGTCGCGGCCCCGGTTCGGCGCCGCGGAGGGCGAGCATCGCGGGTACGAGAATGCCGGCGAGCGTGATCATTCCCGCCACGTAGTGGAATCCCGCGGCGAATCGCATGGAAGTGAAGCCGACCTTGGCGAAGGCCGAGTTCGGCAGCCACTCGTGGTAGGTGACCTGGCGAAAGACCAACTGCCCGGCGAAGAAGAGCAGGGGAAGCACGATCAGCGTGCTCCCGATCCGCAGGCTCTCGCGATTGACTCCCCTGGCCGCGATAATTCCGAGAAACGCGGCGAACGTGAAAAGCGCGCCGTCCGCCCGGGTAAGCGCGATGAGCGCGAAAAACAGTCCCGGCAGGAAGATCGAAGACGCCGGGGGACGCGCGTCGTCGAGCAGCGGGAAGGAAAACGCGAGGGCCCATGCTAGAAGCCCCGCCAGGAGCGGCTGCTCGAGTCCGCCGAAGGTCCAGACCACCAGCGGTCCGGACATGGCCACCGCCAGACCGCCCGCAATGCCGGGCAGCGCCCCGCGAACGGCGTGCGCTCGGTAGACCCAGATGACCGCGGCGATCGCCCCCGCTGTGCCCGCGACGCCTAGCAGTCGCGCAGCCCAGACGAGATCGAGCCCAAGCCATCCGAGGAAGGCGCAGCCGAGCACCCAGAGCAGATTCGAATAGCCTTCCACCATTTCCCCGTCGTTCCACGTCAGACCCGCTCCATGCAGAAGGCGATCCGCGTAGCGCAGGGAAATGAAGGCATCGTCGGCCATGAACTGGCGGTAGTGCCAGCTCCCGGCAGCGAGGGCGGCGACCGCGCCGGCGAAGGCGAGCAAGCAGAGTCCCAGCGTTCGACCGCTCCGCGCCCTCGGGGGGGAACCAGACCCGGGGTCTCTCACTTGCCCTGCTCCGATTCGCGGAGGCGCTGGAGAAACAGGGCTTCGCGTTCCGGTTCGTGCACGTTGCCGAAATAGAAGCGGCGCAGCTTGTCGTAGGTGAACCAATCCAACATCTGGTGTTCGGGGCTCGGGGCTGCCAGGAGACCGTCGAGTTCGGTGGGAAAGTCCTGAATCGAAGCGCCGCGCCGACGCAGCGAGTCTAGCAGCACGGGGTCCCAGGTGAGGACTCTGGCCTGGACTCCACTCATTTCGATTTCCACATGCGGGACTTCCCGATCGAGGTGAAGCGCACCGGGGGCATATCTCGGAAAGGCGAAGTGCGCGCGGCGAACGCCCAGGAGGTACTCGATCGATGCGAGCTTCTCGTGTCCGATGCGGCCGCGCGCCTTCAGCGGCTGACGCGCGATCTGGCGATCGGTGAGTCCGGTAACACACTCGATCGCGACCTGGGGACGAGCGTAGTAGACCACGCGCGCTTCGCCGCCGAGAAAGGCGACGCGTACGGGGAGTCCCGAGAAGAAGGGGCGGAGCGCCAGCCCCTCTCGGCGGACGCGGTTCATCGCATGCCTCGGATAGAAATTCTGCTCGCGCACGATCCCTCGAACCGAGCCGAACGGGTCGCGTGGGAAGGGGTAGGGCGTCATGGCGATTCCGGCAGCCACGACTCCCGCGAGGAACCACTGCTGGCGCGCTCGGGGCACGGCGACGTGCGTGAGGCCGAGTTCCAGCAGCACGAGAAGGAGCGGCGTCACGGGAATCAGGAATCGGGCGAACATGAAATCGCCGCCGACACGAAGCACGAATCCCACGTATACCGTCGCGAGCATCGCCGCGAGCAGGGCGCTTCGCCGCCAGCGGGCTCGTGCGATCCGCTCGTCGGGATGGAGGTCGGCATCGTTCCGCCGCCAGGCAAAGGCGACGAGGGCCGGTCCAAGGAGAAGTGGCCAGTATCGTGCGAAGTAGAGGCCGATGTAGGTCGCGCCCTGGGAGGTCCACGCCATCGCGGCGGACTTGGCATAGTAAGTGTTCGGAAAGAAGTCGCCGTAGTAGCTCACCCGCCAGGCCGTATAGGGCGCCCAGATGACCAGGAACGCCGCGGCCAGCGCGAGTAGCGTGCGGGGCCGGCGCGTGCCGGTGAGAAGAAGGTAGAGCACCACTGTCGGTGCCAGCATCAGGCCATCCGGCCGGGTCATGGAGGCGCCGGCGAGGAGCAGTCCCGTCGTCGCGGCTCGTCCAGGGCCCACATCGCTTCGCGTGAGGACCACGTAGATCGCGGTTATCTCCAGCGCGAAGAGCGAGGTCTCGAGGCCGCCGGTCGCAAAGATCTGCCAGTCGGGATGCAAGGCTCCCAGGAGCGCGGCGACCGGGATCCAGGGAGCCAGGCCCGGGGAATCGCGGCGGACAGTCCAGGAGTTCCAGACGAGGAGCGCGAGCGCTCCGAGATAGCAGGCGATGCTGCTGCCCAGCGCCCATCGCTCGACGTCGGCGCCCCACCCGATGCCGAGCGCGGTCCAGAGGGTCCACAAGAAGTTGCTGTAGCCCTCGACGCGTTCGCCCGGGTTGTAGACCAGGCCAAGGCCGCGCACGAGATTCTCGGCGTATCGAAAGGAGATGAACGCGTCGTCGGACACCCAGCTGCCGCGCCAGGCGGACCAGAGCGCATAGAGCAGCGCCGCGGCTCCGGTTCCCAGGAACACCTTGGTCGGTCGTGACATTGCCGCGGAGTCTAGCCGCAGGCGGGGCTGGCCAGTACTACGATGTGGTGACACGCCCCAGGAGCCGCCGGGCCAGCGCGCGGCGGGCGGCGGGGCTGTTGCCGAACGTGGCGAGGATGGTTCGCACGGCGGGCCAGTCGTCGCAGACGTGGGGATTCAAGAGCGCCACGGTCACCGTTTCGGGGAATCGGCCAAGCCATGCTTGAGCTAGCGCTGCCTGCTCTTCCGTGAGATCGGCCCGCGCCGCCACCGTCATGAGCGCGCTGCCGTTGACCCGCGCGGGCCAGGCGGAGGGCGTCGCCTCGTGTTCCCTCGCGTCGACTCCAAGCACCCGGAGCAACTGCGCGATCGGCTCCCGCCCCTCGGGGCGATTGATCTCCAACACCTCGATCGGCGGCTTCATCGGAATGCCGCCCGCGCCCTGCTTGGTCAGCCGAATCGCTCCCTCGCAGATGCGGGCCAGTTCCTCCCCCGGAATCAGGTCGCGCGCTTGCCGTTCCAATTCCGGCGACCACGATCCGGCGCGCGCGGCGCTGCCTGCGCGAAGGCTTCGCATTCGCTCCAGCGACTCGGCCACGCGCGCTTCCGACAACCGGCCGCTCAGAACCGCCTGGCGGAGCGCGGCCAGGGCTTCTTCCGGTCCCGGCGCCAGCTTGGAGTAGAGAAGTAGATCGACGCCCGCCTCCAACGCCCGCACGGCCACCTCGCCATACGATCCGAGCGACGTGGCCCCGGCCATCTCAAGCGCATCGGTGACGACGACGCCACCGAACTTCATTCGCTCCCGCAGCAAGCCCGTGACGATCGCGTGCGAGACGGTCGCCGTCGTATTTGGATCGGGCTCCAGCGCCGGGACCAGGATGTGCCCCGTCATCACCATCGGAACGCCGCAGGCGATCGCTCCCTCGAACGGTTTCAGCTCACGCCGGGCGAGCAGCCGCTCGTCGGCCTCCACGCGCGGGATGGCGACGTGCGAGTCGAGCGACGTGTCGCCATGTCCGGGGAAGTGCTTCGCTACCGGAATGACGCCGACCGAGAGGAATCCCTCGATGGCCGCGCGTCCGCAGGCGGTCACCTGCGAGGGGTTCTCGCCGAGCGAGCGGATCCCGATCACGGGATTCCGGGAATTGGAGTCGATGTCGAGGCAGGGGGCGAAATCGAGATTGAAGCCGAGCGCCAGGAGGCGCCTCCCGGTGCGCGCGGCGAGATCGCGGACCAGCGCCGGTCCACCGGAGGAGGCGACAGCGCGGGCGGAGGGCGGCACTTCCCAGAAGTGAGAAATCCGCGAGACGAGGCCCCCTTCCTCGTCGACGCTCAGGAGCGCGGGGAGTTCGGGGGTGCCGAGCAGCGCGTGGAGCGAACGCGTCCAGCGCGCGGCGCCGGACGCGTCGACGTAGTTCTCGGTGAAGAGAATCGCTCCCGCGGGTCGAATGCGCCGAAGCGTCGCCTCGGTCTCGGCGTCGAGCGCCGCGCCCGGCACGCCGACGATCATCAGCTCGCCCAGCCGGTCGAGAATTTCGTCGCGGGTCAACATGCGCGTTTCCTCACAGGACGTCCGCCTCTTCGAGCAGTTTCCGGTAGCGCTGATAGACGATCGGAGGCACCGCGCCGCTCTGGAGCCCGGCCAGCACCGTGCACCCAGGCTCCATCCGGTGCGTGCACTCGCGGAACTTGCAGGGTGGGGCCTCGGCGATCTCGCGGAAAACCGACGCCACTTCCGACGCGTGCGTGTCGCCCAGCACCACGCTCCGCACTCCTGGCGTGTCGATCAGGTATCCCCCTTCGGGAAGGACGTAGAGCCGTGAGCTGCTGGTCGTGTGCCGCCCCTTGTGGCTCTTCGCGCTGACCTCTGCGGTGACGATCACCGCTTCGGGGACCAGGTGGCGAAGGAGTGACGATTTTCCAACGCCGGAGTGACCGACCAGCACCGTCATCGCTCCGATCAGATGTTGGCGCAACTCGTCGATGCCGAACCCCGTGGCGGCGCTGACGCGGATCGCCTCGAGCGGGATGCACGCGGCGGCGACCGCCTCGTTCGCCTCCTCCACGGTTCCGAGATCGGCCTTGTTCAGGGCGAGGAGCGGCGTCAATCCGCCGCGCCGCGCCAGCAGCGACCAGCGATCGACCAGGCCAGGACGAAAGGGAGGATCGTGGAGGGACGCTACGATGAGGGCCTGCTGGGCGTTCGCGGCGATGATCTGCGTCCGCTGGTGGGCGCCCTGCCCCCCTGCGGAGCGCTCCAGGCGCGTCTCGCGCGGGCCGACGCCGACAATGCGCCAGCGGCCGGTGTCCGAGACGTCGACCTCGACGCGATCGCCCACGGCCAGCGTATTCGTGCGCGATTTCGCGGCGCCGGTCTTCATGCGGCCGGCGAGGGTTCCTTCGTGGAGGGCGTGCCCATCCCACAGGAGGGCCGATTGCCCCATGACCTGTGCGACGATGAGAGAGGGAGAAGTCACGCGTGTGGCGAGGATAGGGCAGCGCGCGGGGAGCGGCAAGGCTTCGTGGTGGCCTTCGAGGTAGTGGGGCTGGTACGAGCGGACCAGCGCGGACGCGGTTGCCATCTCCGGCCCCTCCCCCGTAGAATCTCGCCCATGAACCCAACCGCGAACACCTTCACGTGCCCCCGTTGTGGCGAGAGATTGCCCGCCGGCATGACTCGTTGCGACGCGTGCGGCGCCTACATCGTTCCTTCCTCCGGCGGACACTCGAGCGGCGGGCAGCACTCCGGGAGCGCACCGCGCCCCGGCAGGACAGCCTCGACCGGGCACGCGCACGCGTCGCGCTCCGGCGCGGCCATGCCGACCTGGGCGTTTCTCCTGATTGGTCTCGTCATCGGAGGCGCCGTCGGCTACTCGCTCCGCGCGGCGGTGGCCCCTCGCGACGACGGTGGCATGCCGACTGGCCCCGCTGACATCATGGCGGGACAGACCGGCTCCGGAACCATGGAAGGGAGAATGGGCGGCGGAATGGGCGGTGGCATGCCCGGCGGCGCGGAACAGACCCAGATGCTCCCGGGAGTCATCGAGGCGCTCGGCAAGTACCGCACGACGCTGGCCGACGATCCCAAGAACATCGAAGCGAACACGGGAATCGGAAATCTCATGTTCGACTCAGGCAAGTGGGACAAGGCGATCGAGCACTACACAGTGGTGCTCGACAAGGAGCCGGCGAACGCCGATGTCCGGGTCGACCGCGCCATCGCCTATCACTCGCTGGGTCAGAACGACCAGGCTCTCACCGAAATGAAGCGGGTCACGAAGGAGAAGCCCGACCACAAGAACGCCTGGCTCAATCTCGGCGTCGTGGCGGGCGCGATGGGCGACCGGAAGACGAACATCGAGGCCTGGGAGCGTTACCTGAAGCTGGAAGGTTCCGGGCCCCACTCCGACGCCATCCGCGGAGAGCTGACGAAGCTCAAGTCCGGGTCCTAGCACCCCATACTCCGAGCGCGCTCCGCGGATCCGAATCCGCGAGGGCGCGCCGGAGCGTCGCCGCGTCGTCCACGTCGTACCAGGCCTCCAGCTCGGCAAGCGAGATTCCCGCGTCCCCGGCGCGCTGGCGCGTGACCTGCGCGACCTGGGCCGTGCTCCACGGTACATCCTCCAGCAGCGCCCACGCCGGTCGCGAGACCCCCAGAAGGTAATAACCACCGTCTTCCGTCGGCCCCAGGACCGCGTCGTGTGCGCGAAGCGCGCCGATCGCCGCGCCGATCCGGGCCTGTGGAAGCGTGGGGCTATCGGAGCCGATGGCGAGGGCGCAGGGATGCCCCTCCGCAAGGAGCGACTCGAGCGCCGCGCGAAGCCGCGCCCCGAGCGATCCCGGCGACTGCGGCCGCACGGGCACCGCTCGCCGTGCCGCGAGCGCCAGGAGCGCGTTGTCCGGCGTTCCTTCCAGATAGAGCGTCATCGTGA
>ERZ1292633.2151-Hain-H41-02um-R1-2151-length-20424-cov-6_pt1 | contig 20424 bp, 4 predicted proteins | sample MGYA00564406_ERZ1292633 | MGnify/ENA primary metagenome ERZ1292633 (study PRJEB36523, sample SAMEA6512639) | groundwater metagenome | collected 2019-01-08 | study: AquaDiva: Metagenomics assemblies of 32 groundwater samples
GGCTGTTTTTTCTGCTTTGAAGGCAGTGTTCCACAAAACGCGGCACAGGCTTTATTTCGTGATACACTTGTGCACTTCACACACAGCACACGCAAACACGAAATGTCAGGTAGGCGACCTGGGCTTTCGAGCAGCCACGTGATCGAGAGTAGCGGCGCCGCTCTCGATTCGAGGCAAGACCGGGACGTGCCGACAAAAGAGAACATCCGAAAAAGCTCCAGCACCTCAGCGACGCACCGTCCCTGCGGCCTTTGCCGCCTGCCGTTCGATGTTGCCCTGCTGCACAGATACACTGTGATGGCGAAGCGACTAGTAGAACAGCGCATGGTTTGGGGCTTGGACACATTATCGAGTCGCGACGTGATCCCGGCAGCGATGTACCGTCCAGTTGGCGTCTGCACATTTTGCGCTCAATTTTTCTTGCTGCCATATCACGGCGACGCCGTGGAGCAGGCGGCAGACGAGGCCGCTCTGTGTCGATTGTCTCTCGCAGAAGCAGCGCGTAGGGTTCGGCAACGTGTGGTGCCTGAGCGCCGCCGGTTGCTGGTCGCATTACTCGCGGCGCGCCGCACAGCCGAAGAAGCGCGAAAACTCACCGCCCCGGATTCAACGGAGACATCCGACGCGGCAGACCTTAAACACGTCGCTGGAAGCCGCACCCTCAGCACGACTCAACCTGTCAGCAGTCGTCATCCATTGCGGCCTTGGTCATCAAAGAGGTCAAACGCGGTCAGAGCGACGGCGGTGAGAATCGATGAACGCGTCGTGGGCGCACCACGGCACGCCGCCATCGAAACGGGCCACGCGATTCCACTCGCGACCGAGGGAGGCCTCATGTCGTGTCAAGGAGGAGGAGAAGCGCTAGTGCTTGACGGGGCGACGACGGTGAAAATGATTTCTTCGCCGCAGCTTTCATTACCGAGGGATCGTTCCGAGGATCAACCGGGCACCACGGACGTGCTGCAGTGGCTGCGGGTGAATCGCCGGCCTCGAGCATTGAACGGTTCGAGTGCTGCTGACGTCGAAGCCGTCGACAGCGCATCGCGGCGCTGGCGGAACAACTCGGCCTCGCCGTCCCGCATGGCGGACCGCTTGGACAAGGTGCCCTTGAATACCATACCCCGGCCAGGAGAGTCGCCCGATGTGCTAGTACGTCGCATTATTGGGGCTGCAGCGACGGCCGTAGCAACGATAGCTCTTCGCTCGCCAATACCACGTCCAAAGGTGTCGCACATGTCGCCTCGTGGAAACGGACGTCCGCGCTCGGCAGGGACGAGCAAGCAGCAGCAGCCCACGGTGCCGCTCAGTCACACTCTTGACTTGGACATCAGCCGGCACCTTGAGGCCCAGCGATTCTGGCTCGGGCGTGCTCAAAAGACTTCATCAGCCGTTTAAGCGCGGCCTCCTGCCGGGGGGGACAACATTCGACTCAAGAAAGTCTCCCTTGGTTCGCTTCGTCGTACAATTACACTCAGTAGTCATATCTCACACCCTCTCCCTTCTTGCTCTGGTCCTCCAGGTGAAACAAACAATTAACTAACTCTGGATTTTGAGTGTGGGAAGCCAACCAACCCACACATGCTCCCCGCCGCAACAAATGCCAGCAGCTTCGAGCCCACGCCCAAGCGCGTGTTCGTGACTGCCCAGCAGCAGAGCAAGGCGGGGCAAGCGAACAACCTGGCTCGCCGCGATCCCGGTGTGAAATTCGAGCAGTGTGTTCGGCCGTTGCTCTATCAAGTGAAGCAGAAGCCGCCGCTCCCTGATGACCTCGTGGCGGGGGGGCCACCTTCGGACGTTGCCTCAAATTCAGTCCACGGAGGATTGGCCGACGATGCTAGTGCGACGGATAGACTTCGGCGAGCCGCACACTGGTTGCTCCTCGCCCGAGCGGTATTGCCTTTCAGCGATTCGTATCGTCAAACCATTCCCGACGTTTCCGACGAAGAAGCGGGCGCCGCCGGACACGCCGCGGCTAGGGCCCGTGCCACAACGTTGTTTGACGACACGCTACGCGGCGCCATCGCGGCAGGCTGCTTTGGCGCCCAAGATGGAGGGCACCGCGTTGATCCTTCGTCGTCCCCTTCGGCCGCCATGACGGCGGTGCTTCCACCATGGTTTCGCGATGGGGCGTTCGTCTCCCTCGTGCGCCGCCCGAGCAGCGGCAATGCCCTCGCGTGCGCCCTCATGCACCGGTGCTGGCAGCTCGTCGAAGGAGGAGGTGGCAGTGGTGGTGGTGCGGCCGCCCAGGATCCTCATGACGCCGCCGCCGCCGCCCCCCAGCCTCCTCAATCGATGAGGCGTGCCGATGTGGCACGGGAGGTGTGGCGCCTCGGCGTCGCGGTCTTCTCCTCCCTGTATCTGGGTTACTCATCCATCGACGAACTCGCCGATCAGTATGCCGTCATGGCACCTCCAGTGGCTCACGACGCTTGTGATCCACGTGAATCACAAAACGCTGCCGCGTCGTCACCGCTACCGCCATCTCTGTCTCCTCGATTCCACGCTCCGCTGCTCCCACTAGACGATCGGTCTGGTTCCGTTGGCATGAGGCTCTTGTGTTGTGGCCTCCCGGGGGGCGACGGGGGCGATGTGGACGGAGCTGGTCAAGCCCGCCACGGTCAAACTACCTCACGCGTCGTGCGCGCCGTGCTAAAGCTGGCCGCGAGCGGCTCATCGTGCGCGGCTGGTGATCACGCCGTCAAGCGTCGCTTGTACCAGCCAGTACTCGAGCGCGCGTCCCGATTTGGAAGCTACCTCCAGGACGCGATCCTAGCAGCGGCGGGAAAGGGGGACGATGAGAACGCCTCTCAACTCAGGAGCATGCTGCGCCGGCTTCAGATTGGGTCCGCTCTAGAAGGGGCGATGTTCGCGTGCGACGTCGTGATCCTAGTCGTGGGCAGCCCCGACGGCCGGGATGGGGACGTTCAGCACGATGATTCTGGTGACGGCACCCTCTCGCTGAGGCCGAACGCGGTCCAAGGAGCAGAAAGCGGCAACGCAGTAGCCGATCGTGACGACGACGACGACGACGATGCGGACAGGGGCGTCGAATCGGGCGAGGAAAGTTCAATTGGATGCGACGACCACCAGCAACAGCGGGGAGGCATAGGAAGCGCAGCGGCTCACGATGACCTTCGCGCACCACAGAGAACTGTTTCGTTCTGGGACTCGGATTATGTATTCGTCTATCGCGCCGTTCTGGGCGAACTGCTCGTCCTCTCCAGCATCCAACGTAACTGGCCGGTGTTGTCGGATGACACCAAGTCGCTCATTCTGGAACACGCCGGAAGACTGATGCGGTCGTGCCTCAGCGTGCTACTAACTTCCCAGGCCAAACTCCAGTCCGTGATGAGCGCCGACTGTTCGGCAGTCCTGAGAATGGTCAGTCTAATGTACACCTCGGTGGTGGAGACCACGCAGGCCCGGCAGCCAGGTTGCCGATTTTTTGCTGCTGCCTCCATTCCTCTTCGGCTTCAACCGACAGTGGTTTGCGCCGCCGTGTTGGGAATGGGTAGTGGGCCTCCCCATCATCAGCGCCACGCAACACGGCAGTGCTGCGTACCGCCGCCGTTGCAAACCCTGGTACTTCCATCGCGGCTCGGGGGCGTGGGTGAGGCTCCCGAACCCGCCCCCGCCGCCGATTTCTGGAGATTGAGTCGATTTCGGCTCACGGAGGCCTCCCGCCTTCGACTATTGAGTGGCATCGAAACCACCCTCGTTCGCGACTCGCACGCACGACGACGGCGGTTGTGGCTGAAGCGCCATCCGCCAGGTCCGCATCAACCTCCAGAGGCGACTATTGGCGTGAACGTCGATGCCGCTGATCCGGCGTGGGCTCACGTCAAGGCTCAGTGGTTGCTGCTACGGGAGCGCATCGTCTGGGACGTCACCGCAGGTAGGCTGCCCGTGACCGTGTTGATCGACGGGGCCAACGTGGGCTACTTTGGCCTCTCTGCTTGGTACGCGGTCGCCAAGGCCGCTCAACTAGAGGAGCGCTGGGCGCGCACGGGTGGTGACTCCTCCGGAATGAACATCAAGGAGTACATGCGGCTCCATCCCGCCGAGTTTGAGTCGACAACCCGGCGGCGGCAAGGTCAGGGAACCGACGTCGCGCCGAATTTGGAAGTGGTGGATGCCGTCATCGCGGCGGTTTGCCGCGCGTTTGGCATCGCCTCCTGCGCCTGCCCTCCTGGCGGGGCGGCCGCCGCGACCTTCCCCAGCTCCCACGCGAAGGGATCGTCGTCACCCCCTGTGCGCCTCCGCTTTGTCGTGGTGCTTCACGCGAGGCATGTGGACCCGGACGGACTCACCGCCGCCAACCGATCCATCGTCCAGAGCTGGGAAACACAGCGCGATACCGCGATGGCCGAGCGGGATCCTCCGCCCCCCTCCGCCGTCACTATCGACCTGCTCGTGTCCCCGGCGGGGTACAACGACGACCTGGTGTGGATGTACGGAGGCATCTTTGTGAGCAACACAGCCCCCGCCGTAGCAACACCCATTTCACGCTCCTCCTCCTCGCTACACCCTCCGCCTGTTCCGTCTCCGTCGCCGCCGCCGGTGTTCGTGGTGAGCAACGACATCATGCGGGATCACACTCGGGGCTTGTTCCGTGATGCCGACTTTCTGAGGTGGCGCGTCGCCACGAAGGTGAAGTACGGCTGTCTTTTCTCAGAATCATCCGGAAGCCGACCCGACGAAAGGGCATCCTCCACGACGGCGATGCCCACGACACCTACCACAAAACACTTCACCGCGACGCTACGGTGGCCGCCGACCGAGTGCCACTGTCCGCAGTTGCTCACAGGGACCAGTGTACAGGAAGTTGGATCGCACCACGAGGGAGTGACGACAACGATCATCATCGGGTCGCACATCAACGAAAAGGGTCAACCTCCCACTCGAGGTGGATGGGACCATATCCAAGAGTACCTCAGTCACGTCGGGTGGGTTCGTTCAACCGCCGCCGATCCTGGAACGTCAATGGTGGAACCGCAGCGAGGAGCCGCCCCGGTGGATGCCGCCGAGCTCATCGCCCAGCTGCCCCCCCTTCGCTTTCGGCTTGCGGTGCCGTTCGTAGCTGGTGCCGTCCGACAGAGCACAAGTCAGGTTGGGTTGTGCTCTTTTCCGCAGGACGACTCGCGGGCAAATGCCACAGGCGCAGGTAAGCGGCCCCGAACAACTGCAACCGACTCGGCGTTAACATTGCCGGAAGCTGGGGACGCTTCCCGTGAGACAGCCGACTTGCTTGCCAAGCTCGCCGAGGCCGCCGGTGGCGTCGCCGTACGAAAGCGGGACGTGACCGTGCTCCAGCCGGAGTCCTTGTGCGACGGCTCGTTGCCCGTTGACGGCTGGCTGGTCTTAGCATCGTCGACGTAATGGGGACCTTCAGCACACCACACACATACGTTCCCCACTTCCTAACTGTCTTTCTTCGTTGAACTTTGGCACCCCGTTCGAGAGTCCTTCGGCGCCCACCTCCCCCTCGCGTCACATCGCCTGGCGAAAGTGTTTCCCACACGTCCATGTTGTCAATGAAGAAGTGAAATTTGGTTTGGTGGCGTTTGTTCACGTCGGAAGGGGAGGGCGTTTGCGACGAAGGGGTAATTCTCATCGTCGGATGACGGTTGTGCTGGTGGCGTATGAGGCGCTGGTCGTGGAGGACGTGGCTGCGAGCGCCTCCACGGGTGCCTCCGCGGGTCACCGGCGCCGGTGGCTGCGCTGGTGTCCTGGCGTGGGGTCCATCGATGGGGAGGCCGCGGCCGACGCCAATTCCCACAACGATGCCCCGTACGTCGGCACTAGGGCGGTGGCGACGTCCCCCATCGCCCGCGTGACCGTGTGGTCTCCGGCACTCAGCAGCCGCTCCTCGTGGCTCGCGGATGGGGCGCACGTGACGATGACCCACCTAAAGCAGCTCGCGCAAGAGTGGGCGCAGGCTTTTACCAAACGGTCTGCGGAAGCCGCGAGAAAGCGGTCCGCTGCCAGCACTGTCGCGGCCGCCATCTCCGAGCAAGCCGCGCTGCTCGAAAATGAGAGGGCCGTTATCGTTGCCGCGATGACGGCCCTTGAGCCCCTCCTGCAAACGGCCCGCATGGGTCTAAATGTCATCAGACAAGTCGATTTGGCAGAGCTGCGCTCCTACGCGAAGCCGCCCGAGGCGATTCGGACCCTGTTGGAGGCGATCCTGATTGTCCTAGGGGAGCTCCCCGCGCCGACAGCTGTGGCGGCGCCGCGGCCCCCCAGTGGAGCAAGGCCAAGCCAGGCCGCCCAAGCGCAGCCGCCGCTTCGGAGGGCCGCCGGTTCGTCTTCTTCGTCGCACGCCGCCGGGGGAGGCGCATCGACCACCGGTGGCCACACCAATGACCGGGAGTACTGGGACACGATACGTCGTTTTCTCGCGAGCGACAGCTTCGTGCCTCGCGTAAAGGCCTTCGAGCCCACGGACACGCTGAAGCGCGCGGCCGCCTACCTTGCCCAACTCTTCGCCGCGGACGGCGGCAGCTTCGGGGACACCAAGCGAATGGCGGCGGTGTCGCGGGCCGCCGTGCCGATGCTCGAGTGGCTGCGAGTCATCCTGCAGTACGGCGCCGTGATCGAACAGATGAAGCCGAAGAAGGCGGCCATTGAGAAGCTCGCCGCCGCCATCGCCGAAAAGGAGGCTGAGTTGGCGTCTCGGCGGGCCGAGTTCGAAACGTTTCAGGCTCAGCTGGTCGCCGATGTCGTGGATCAGGGGCGCGAGGTATTCGAGGAAGGCGTGGTGGTCGTGGCCCGCGAATCTCTCAGCTCAGACCCACACCACACCATCACGTCGGCGCACTCCGTTGCATCGACACCAAACGATCGGGTTCATGCAACAACGGCCTCTCGCTCAGCAGTCGCCCCCTCGACGAACTCAGGTGCGGCTTCCACACGCGCAGAAGAGGCTACTCAGGGAGAAAAGGCGGTACGGGTCAGATCGCCGCCAGCGCCCGCAGCGGTTCTCGCGCGGAGCGACACGATCGCCGACGACACCCTATTCTATGATGACCATCCCACTGAGAAGGGGGGAGACGGTGGCGCTGTGGTGGCGGCCGCGACCGCGCCGCTCGCACCCCTCTTACTAACAGACGACCGCACAGAAGCCATGGTTGAAGAGGAGAGCGCGGCCGCAGCCCATCCGTCGGCACCGACCACCATGAGCGATCTGATGTGGTGGGCGCCCCTGCTCGCCGTCGGCATCGTGCCGTGCCGGTGGATTCAGTCCGCCGACGTGCGCATCAGCCTACTGCGGTCCGCCTTGCTTTGTCGACTCGAGGAGCCCTACTCTTACTCCTCGTCCTCCGCGCCCCCGCTCTCCCAACCGCAGCGAGGGGGCAAGGCGACGCAATCATCGCCGGCAGAAGGATACGACCGGCTACGGTCGGAATCAGACTCTTCAATGGGATCCATCCGTACTCCACGATCCGTGCTCCTATGCGCCGATCAAGCCCGCGCCATGCTCGCTCCACCGGGGCGGCCGGCCCCGCTGCCATCCCTCTACGTCGATGGTGATCGTCGCACCGCCACGTTCAGCGGCAGCACGACGACGACCACCGTGCCGCCCGCGACCACATCCGCGTGTCCAAGTAATGCCGATATGGCGGCGCTGCAGGACGAGCTCATGACCGTCATGGCGCAGCGGGATCAGCTGGCCGCCCAGTGCGACATGCTGCGAATCGAGGTGGAACTCGTCAGAGGAGGCGGAGGAGGAGGAGGCAAGCAATAAGGGGGGAGAGGTCATTCGACCGTTCTCTCCTCGTGCAATTCTTCCGCGCAAGCATATGCTCCTTCTCTCCCCCCTCTTCATCCCGCTCACTTCGCGCTTCTCTGAGCGCCCGTGTACACTCACGTGTTACTGCAGTACTACTGACTGTTATCTACGTAAGTAGGAAAATCGTGTTTGTCGGAATAATATTATTCCGTTTCGGTATGACGCGCCTCGTTTCACGCACCTGTTGTGTGACACACCATCAGTGAGGTTGTTTACTTGCTTACTCGCTTGTCGCTTCTTGGCATCGGAGGGACGGGGGGTTGGTTTCTCTCTCTCTCTCTCTCTCTTCGGACTACGGTCGGTTTTATGCGGCACGTGAACCACACCGGTGTCACTGTCTTTTCCGCTACGCCCTCCGGTTCGACTTCCACGGGTGGCATGTCGTCGCCATCGGCTCCACCGTCATCATCATCTTCCTTCGCCGCATCGCAGATGTTTGCCACCGCCGGATCGGCACTATCCTCGGTGGTGTCCTCGGTGCCGGCCAACCCCTTTCGCCACATCTCGGCCGCGGTTGGGTGGACAAACGCCGGGGAGCGGAATCGTCTGAACGACTTGGAATCCGGCGAAGGCAGCGATCACGCCGGTGGGGGTTCCTCGTACTTCGGCACGCTGCAGGAAACGTTCGACATTTGCGGCGGGCTGACGTTTCAACAACGTATCGCAGGCTTTTTGATGTCACTCGCGATGGGCGTCGCCTTCATCGTCATCGCGCTGAGTTTCGTTCCATTGCTGGCTCTGTTTCCGAAAAAGTTTGCTTTTTTCTTTACTTGTGGAAACGCTTTCGCCGTGGGTGCCACGTCGTTTCTTGTGGGACCGCGGTCGCAACTCAAGGCCATGTTCGAGGCCCACCGGGCGCAAGCTGCGACCGCCTACCTTGTGTCGCTGTTTGCCACACTGGTGGCGGCGCTTCACTGGCGCAGCGCGATTCTGAGCATCCTGTTTGCCGCGGTGCAAATCGCCGCAGTCGTCTGGTACGCGTTGTCTTTCGTGCCTTATGCTCGACGGGTCGTGTCGTGGTCGTGGTCGTACTTGTCGATGATTCTGCCGGTTTGTTCTGCCTGCAGTGCGACGGTGTGGGCCTGTTGTTCACGCCTTCCAGGAGTTTGCTCGCGCTGGTGCTGTGCCTAGTGGAAAGCAGTAGTATCTCACATGGCAGCAGCAGCACTTGAATTCGGTCGATACGATTCATGTCAATGCGATCCATCATCTCGTGCTTGCGCTGCGTGTTCCCCCACGTAAAGACACCTGCGCCCCCCTCAGGGCGCCCTCACCCTTCCTCTGATTATAAAACCTAAAAATTCCCCCTACACAACCATGCTGCATGAGCTCGTTCTGCTGGCGTACTCCGTACCCGCGCTGGAACCTTGGCTGAAGAGCGATCAGCGGCAGTCTCCAGTGATCTGCGCGACTCTGCTTTCCGAGTTGATGCGATTCGTACGAGACACGGCGGCCACGGTCCGAAAGACACCAAAACCGACCACCACGGCAAACCCCGCTGTGGGTGTGAGCGTGGCCGCAGCACCCGAAAGTATTCCGACGCTCACCGACCTCAATACGGCGCTCACAGCTCTGCTGACCCCGGAGGAATGGCTCTCCCTGGGCCGCGTGTTCGATTCTGTTCTTCCGGAAGTCACTTCTCGGCCTGACCTTCTCGGCAACGCTCCCCCGGGCGACCGCGTGAAGCTGAAATGGTTGCCGAACTTTGGGTGTGCTTTGATATTGGCACGTTCGGCGGCGTCGTCATCTTGTACGACCGAAAATTCCATTGCTATCACCGCGAGTCCAGGTGCCGCCAGTCTGTTCGGCGATGGCGTTTTGGACTTCGCCGTGGAGCGCGAGGTGACGGTCACGATCGCGTACCCCCAAGCGTGGTCCTCAGCGGTGAGCAGCAGACGCCCGCTTGCCGCCACGAGCGTACCCGCTGCTGCCGCCAGCCCTGCCGCGGAATGGCACGCAACGGCGCACGAGTGGAGCACTATCAGCCACGTGGTGACCACACGCTTCGCGGACCTTGACGAATGTCTGTCGGCGATCGAGACGGAACTGGCAAAACAACTCGGTGCCATCCGGGCCAAGCCAAAGTGTGCCGCGAAGCACTATTGCAAATCTCCGCTTTTCGTTTCCAAAGTGATCAATGCGGCGCTCGTCGACGCCCCTCCGGAGGACGACGAGGATCCCACGGGAGTGGGGAGCGCCAATCCTCGCGGTGCGAAGCCCACCACGGCGGATGCCGCGTCGGACGCGGTGGACAACAGCATCGCGTCGTTTCAGGGGCTCACCGACGTCGAGCACCTGGGTCCCAACGGGGTGTTGACACCGTGGCCGATCGCGCAGTCGGTCGTGTGCGCCCTTCTTGAGTGGCGCTGGCTCGGCTCAGCCGAGCTCGCCTCCTTGATGACAGAGCGACTGTCCATTGTGTTTTTAACGCACCTACTCAGCCGTGCCGTGGTCAACGGCAATGCCAAGGCGACCGTGCGGGTCACCGGCGCCGGGGGAGCCGACTCCACGCAGGCGTTTACTTGCAACTCCCCGCCGCCCGCTGCCCTCGACAAGGACGACAAAGTGGCCTTCAGCGACTGCTGCCTCGACGTCATGCAGACGCTCGCGGGCGTCATGCGCGACACCTTTGCGCCTGGCCGCGTGCTCCATTGGTCGATGGCTTACTCCGCGCGGCGGCGGTCCTCTGACGACCCGCTACGCACTGCGACGTCGTCTTCACGGCCATCCGTCGCGGCGGCGGGGCCATTCATCGCCGCGGCTCCTTTTGCTGGTGTCCGCCGACCGGCAGATGGCGACGACGACACTCTCGGGGCCCTTACTCCGATGTCAGCGTGTTACACCGCCATCGCCACGCTTTACCGCGCGATCGCCCTTCGCAAGGCGGTGTTGGTCATCGCGGACATGGATTCAACCGCGGCGAATACTGGTGGCGGCATGAACGACAACCGGCAGAGTGCGACCAGTCGCGTCAACCTCGCCCTGCGGGGACTTTGTTGCACCACGCTAGACTCCGCCACGCTCACCTTACTCACGAAGCCAGCGCCACCGCCGTTGACCGATCAGGTAGCTGCGAACACCACTTGTGGTCCGACACCTCTGAGTAGCCGCGCGCCCCTGGGTAGCTCTCTGAAACAACGTGTCAAGCACTTCGCGGCGAATGTGCCGAGTATGATCGCCTCCGGAATGCATCAACGCCTTTCCGCGTCGCTATTTGTGCGAGAGGTGGAGTCGTTGTTCTGGTCGATGGCGGACGACTGGCTTGCCCATCGTAGGCTAGCCGACGACCTGGCGGCCAGCGACGGGGGAAACGCTCCTCCTGCCTCCACCAACGTCGCCTTGCAGGCGCAACATCTTCTGGCTCTGATTCAACTGATTTGCTCCGTCTACCGCCGGCAGCTCGACGACTTGGCGATGTCGGAACCGGTCGACTCCTGGATACTGCCGTCGCAGTACGCGTCGCACCGCAGTTTGGTGTTGATGGTCGCGTCGTGCGTGGCCTACGAGCTGTCTCGCCTGATCTTCCATGCCACTCATGGTTCTTGGCTTCGAAGCCACACATTCGTGCCCATTCTGGAAAGTGAAGCGCAAGCCGTGACCGTGACAGGCGACAACGCCGCGGTTGAAGCGAGTCAGTCTCTTCAGTGCTACTTGAGAAGCGACGTCGGTGGGGACGACGGCACACAGCCGACGTCAGCACAGCCTCCACGGGCGTCGGTGCAAGGACGACTCAGGTTGTTTCGGTTCATCGGCCAACCGAACCAAGCTGGAGATTGGGCCGCCCCTCTCGCTTCGGCCTGGGTCCCACGATCGTCGGAACTCACTGCCAAAATGCACAAGCTCATCAAGAAGGACGAGGAAACCATGGCAATGAAGGAAGTAGAAATTCAACGGGCGCGCGATGCGGCCAACAACGCCAAGACAGCCTGGGACAGCCACCGCACTGCGGCAGCGGCGAATCCACCACCAACCGTGCCTTTTGGCGGTTCTCGCGCGAAGCCGCAGCATTGGGTCCTTCCTTGCGGCTGCACGGGCCACTGCTCATTTGAGCAAGCATATAACAGTCGTTTGGCCGTTCAGATTAGCCGCGAAGTGCTCACGCTGCCGGAGGCGCAATCAGACCGGTACTTGTTCATTCTCATGGACAACATGCCGACACCCCTCGCGCAAACATTGTCACTGTGCTACGACGCGCAGCTATCCTATGCGGTGATGCAGCCTGCGTGGCAGATCAGCGTGCCGCAGTCAAAGCTGCAAATCAAGACCATCACAGGGACGACGCTACAATGGAAACTATCCATCTCTTCCACGAGAGACCGGGTGGAGCTGCAACACCTAAACGACGGCCGGACCGTTTTTCCGGAGATTGTGAGCAAAGGCCACTTCGCCGTCAACGCGGAATGTCAAATGTTGACGGTTGTGGATCGAGAGAAGTTCACGATAAAGACCCCTCAAGGGTCCTCATTTCAGGTCGTCAAGCCTTCCGGGAGCACGTCAAGGGTGTGCATGGAGGAAAACGCCGTCTACACGAACACCACCGGGGGGGGTGCGAAGTCGTCTTCTTCTTCTTCCTCTCATTGGACCCAATCGACTCCAACGACAAACCGGTCATCGTCGTCGTCGTCGTCAGTGGTGATGCGCGACGAGACACGGCGCAAGTTCGACTCGATTCGCATTTTTGGGACGTTGCAGCTCGTGAACGCGCTGGACGCCGTCCTGAATGACCCTAGCGCCGTCCTCGGCGGCGGCAGCCAGCGGTTGCGGTTGCTGCTTCAGGTCGTGACCGAACAAGACACCTGGAAGGCAGCCTATGCGACGTTAGGGTGTTTGGCGGATGTGTTCGCCGGGCTGCGTGCGCTCGAAGCGTCGCCCTCGGCGGTCGTCCAAGTCTGCGCCACCGCCCTCGTCGCACGGGTGTTGGAAGACTGGCACGACGTGTACCTCTCTCAAGATGGGGAAGAAGGGGCGGATGCGGCCACGTCGTTGGTCACTTGGAAGGAGACGCGACCCTATACGACGATGTTCATCGCTCGCTCGGCGATGAGTGGCGCGGCCGCGACGGCGGAGCGCATCAAGTCGGATCCCCGCGTCGCGCAGGACATTGGCTGTCTCGTGGAGCTCATTGGCCGGCAGACGTTGTTCCTGGGGGCGGCGATGATGGCCTTCGGTGGGGGGAGAGGGGTAGAGGATGTGCCGCTCTACCTGGCCGCCTTGGCGTCGTTCCGTCGTTCCAGCATGAAGTCGGAGCAGCACGATCAGGGGTCGTTGGATCCCAACAAGTCCCAGCGGCATGACATGAAGTGGGCGATCGCCGCCGCGATATTGAGCAACGCAGACGTCATCGCGGATGAACTCGCCCGATTCGAGGCGCAACCGCCACCACCCTCTGGAACCGCGGTTACCCCCACGCGACCGCCGTCCGCCGCGTCTCAGCTCCTCAGCCAGTCGCTGAAGGGCCTAAATGACCACATCTCGATCCAGCATACTCACTGGGTCCGGGACGCGACCAATGAGTACGTGTACCGGTCCAGCGTAACAATTCCCGCTGTCTCCACCTCGGCGCCCGCGTCAGTGGTCCCTCTCGCCTTCTCCCTGCTCAACGGCGCCTTCACGGAATGTGGGCAGGAAGCAGGCTTGCTGCCGCCGGATTTCTCGGACCCTCGGCTATTCAACGCGCGAGAGTGGGCCGCCGTGCGAGAGGGGCCGCACGCGTACAAGTCCGAGCTCAATCAGTCGCATGCCCTGTACCCCGAGTTGCCCAGTGTGATCTCGGCCGCCGCACCTTCGGGTTTGCGCATTCGCAGTCGCATTGGAACCGTTCAAGTCGTGATGCCCGACGTTAGGTTCCGCTGGTTCAAGGCAGCTCCGTCGACGAGCAGCACCGGTTTCACCACCGGGTTCACCGCCACCGCGTTTGGCGCCTCGCCGGCAGCGACTCGCCATGCGGTCGTCACGTCGATGGAGGAGTGCTATTCGTGGCCGTCATCGTCGTCATCGACCGCGACTGACCCCACGACCTACCGAGTTCAGCTGCGTCACATCGACACCGATGAGTTTCTTCGCAAACGTTTCCCCATCCACATGACGTACGAGCGCGACTTTTGGGTGGTCGATACAGAGATCGGCTGGCCGCCGTTGACCGACGATGGCGGAGAGAGCTCGATTCAGAAAAGACAATCGCACGTCGACCCGATGGCCCGACCACAGCAGTCGGCCCCCTCCTGGCCTCCTGCCTTCGGCGGCGCTCGGCGAACCATCATCCCCGCGGGCTGTCGAGCGGCCTTCTTGCTGCAGACGCAGCTACTTGAGACGGATGGCGCCAGCCGTAGCTGCGAGGCGGCCGTCATTTATGAGGAATCGTCCCGGCAGTGCTACCTGTTCGAGGTTCGTATGCCAGACCGCAAGTTGCCGATCATCGGTCTCTTGCTGAAGCTGTTTCACGCCGAATGGGCCGATGCCGCAACGAGTCCGTTTTGTTCGTTCCGCTCGTCCTGGCCGACGGTTCTAGTGCTGAACGAGGCGACCGCGAGCGCCGATGTGTCTCCGGATGCCCTATTGCGAGACTTGGTGCAGCGTGTGCAGTCACAGCTAAAGTGCATTGAGATGCCCGGACACATTTCGATCGTGAGCGACACCCTGGAGCAGTGCACGCGCGTCATCCTGCCCCGCACGACCCCGGCCTTGTCATTCCGATCTCGCTGGGATCCTACCTTCGGGGAGGAGACGTCGCTGTTTAGCGAGTGTCACGAAGGCTACCGCATCTCTCGGACGAAGACGCATCTCGATCGGCTGCTGACGCATCGAGATGGGGCGCTCATCTTGGAGCACCGTGACGGCGATGGTGCCCCGCCGCCGCTTCCGCAGTACATCGTCGTGCTGTCGTCGCGAGAGGCGGACCCGCTATCGTCGCCCGACAGCTTCGATAAGAAACACGAGACGCAGCGCCCCACACGCATCTACACGTATCAAGTGCACCGTCACACGCGGTGGCCGTTCTCAGATAGCATCGAGGCGCGTCTGTTTCTTGCGTTGACCGCGCTTCGACGCGGCACCCGGTTCAACGAACCGGAATACGGCTTGGTCGGCGCCGACCTGGCCATGATCGCCCTGCGACAGTGCTGGACGGTGGAGCCGCTTCAAGGCCTCGAGTGGGGGTGGCTGAAGAGCATCGTCGACGTGAGCTGCGCAGGTGGCTGGATCGCCGTGGCCCTGTTGGGCATCGCCATCGTGTCGCTGAAAACCTCGCTAGCTTGCCTGCACCCAACGTCGAAGGCGAAGGTTCGACCTGCGAGGTTTCCTGACACGGCCAAACTTCGCGTCCTCGCACAGTCGCTCGGCCAGCAGTACCGTGATGCGATGACGGAAGCTCGCTTGCCGTATCGGCAGCGCTTGTCGGGAGAGGAGTACGTCACACTCTTTGGCTCCGAGCCGCCCCAGCCACCGCCGTTGTCAACGACGGTCGGTGACAGCGGGTTCCAGTCAAACCACTTTGCGCGTGGTTCATTCTTCGCCGCGGCCGACGCTGACAACGCCGCCGCTGGAATTCCTGATGGCTGCGTGCCCTTGCCGCATTATGATGCGAAATGCGACGTGGCCATTGATCAGGTGGTCGGCATGGGGCACACCCTCATCCAAACAACGCTTACGGCGGCCGCCGCCGGTGGTCACCAACAGCCAACAAAGGAGCAGCATCCCGCGACGCCTGCTGCTCGAGCGGCCCCAACGACCTCAGCAGGAGGAGGAGGAGGAGGAGCGTCGAGTGACTTTGACGACATCGCCAACGCGCTCGAGGAATCCCTCACGCTGAATGAGTCGGACCTTCGCGCCGCAGCCGCCAAAGGAGGGTCGATGGCAGCTGGCACGGGAACCACCGCCGTTGCTTCCAATGAAGAAGGTGGCGCGGCGACCGTCCGGGAGCGAGCGTTGACGGCGCTGCGTCAGCTTCGCGGAGACATTAAGAATCACTTTGACCAGTTCATCGCCAACGTCAGTGCGTACCTTCACAGCCACTTAGAGAGAGGGGCGCGTTTTGCGGCTCAGATTTCGTGCCGACAGCGGCCGCTCCTAAGTCCTCTCGACTTCATCCCACTGCTACTCGACCCGACGCTTGCGTTCGACCTGTTGCCCGCCCCAGAGGACAGCGCCGTGTTGTGCAGCGCCTGTGCGAAGAGCGCCGTGTCGGGGCAACGTCGCCAGCAGGTGAAGGCGTGGCTGTGGCAGCAGGCTCGGCAGTTGTATGCGATGGTCTACGATATCGTGCGCCTGTGCATCCTGGAAGACACAATCACACGCATGCTGTATCACGCGAGCGAAGTGGGCGACCTCCGCGGCATGCTGCGTGACTTGGAGTGCGCCAAGCGCTACGCTGGGGGAGGTCACGGCGGTGGGACGTGTTCGAGTGCTACGCTGCTGGGGCGGCGCCGGACACCCTACTTTGTCGCCTATGAGTTTGAGCAACGAATTCTGATTCGGAAGGTGCAGTATGATTTATTCGCGCTGATGACCGCGCCCGGTTGTTCGGGGAGCGCCCTGCAGCTTGAAATGGGGGAAGGCAAGACGCGGGTCATCATCCCCATGATCGTGCTACACCACGTCTATGGCCAGGCCGCGGCGGAGGCCGAGGAGGCGGCCCCCACTCCGCCTCCACCCCCACCTCCACCTCCACTCGTGCGTGTCGTCGCTCTGCCAGAGTTAATGGATGAGTACTTCCGGGAGTATGTGAGCCGATTGACGACGCCGGGATTGCGGATCGCCATCCACAGGTTGCCTTTCTCGCGCGATTTGAAGTTGTCGAGTGAAGATCTCGGTGCGGTTCGGCTCTTCGTTCGTCGGTGCCACCAGTTCAACCGATCGTGTCTGCTCATGTCGCGGAGCCATATGCAGTCGCTCACGTTGATGTGCGAGGAAAAAGCGTTGCAGGTGGTGAGGCAGCCGCCACTTCCGAACAAAGACGTGAGCGCGGCAGCGAACCCGACGAAGGAGCCGGCGAAAAAGGCAGCCGCCGTGCAGACGGGACCGGAAACGCCGCAGTTGAAGCACTGGGGTGCCAGCCGCACGCTCGACAGCCCGCTCTTCGACGTACTCGACGAGGTGGACAAGTTGCTCAGCCACAGGCACCACATGGTGTATGCGGTCGGGGACGGACACGCCTGCGCCTCACCGGAGGTTCGCGTCGACCTCGTGCGCGCGACCGTCGATGCTGTCATGCGACTGTCCCGCACGCCGGCGGTGTTGAACGCGGCGTCGGTGCAGTGGCCGCCAGAAGGCAGCCGCCGCCGGTCAGCCGCCGTCCAGCTGCATCCCCTTAGTGTTGCCGGGAGCGACAAGGCCCGCGCGGAATTCCGCCGCGCCATTGTTGAGTCGATTGTGCAAAGCGAACCGGCGTGGCAATGGGCGCGTGAATTGCCCGCGCTGGACCTAGCGCTGCTCTCGCGGTTGACGACCGACATCGGATGCCCTGTTCCAGGCGACGACGCGTCCAATGTCGCGGCGCAGTGGCCCCCCATTGCGTTTGGCAACGGTGTCGTGTTGCCCGCTGCGCTGCATGTGCGCAGGGCGGTGTTGCTCGCGCTGCGCGGACTGATGGCCCACGGCATCGCGGAGTCCTGCTTCTCCCGCCGGCATTGGGTCCACTACGGCATCGCGCAGCAGCCGGGTCGCCGCGTCTCGCGGATCGCGGTGCCCTTCGATGCCGCCGACTCCCCGTCGCTGCGGAACGACTTCGCGAACGTGGATGTGGTCATCATGCTGACGATGCTCTCGCACGTGGACGCCGGGTTGCCGTACCGGGAATTCGAACAGGCTCTGCGAGTGTTGTGCAGGTTGCAGCCCGGCGCTCGGAGGGAAGTATACCGGGTTTGGTGGAATTCCGTTCCCAATGCGAACTTGTCGACTGTGACCGACGCGGGCGGCGCATCACCCGCTGCCACCTTCGCGTTGCCTCAAGATGTCGAGCGCATTGACGTGGACGACCTCGTGCAGGTGCGGCAGCTGCATGCCCACTTTTGCCACTCGACGCACGTGGTGGCGTTTTGGATCAACCGATGTTGCGGCGATGAGCTTGTGCAATATCCGCAGCAACTGGAGGCTACCGCGCAGCACTTAGCGCAGCCGCTGCGGCCGCGAAATACGGTGGTCGGGTTCTCCGGTACCGATGACAACTCGCTGCTGCTGCCCTTGTCGATGAGGGCGATCACGAATCCCGATCCGGACATTCAACGCACGTCGCACGAGCAGGAGCAGCGGCTGTTGACGCCGCATGCCGTCGCGCAGGCTGTGATGGTCCTCCCGAACGCGGCGACGACGACGCAATGCGTCGACCGCATCATCAACCTCGTGGGTGAAACGCACCGCAAGCACAAGGACCTCCGCGCACTGCTCGACGTCGGCGCGAGGCTCGCGGGGCAGGAGATGAGGAAAATCGCGCGTAGCATCGCCTGGAAGCTTGGCGGGCAGCGGAACGTGCTGTTTTTCGATGCCTCCGGTGCTCGGCACCGCTACGTGGCGTCGAAGGACCAAGTCGAGATCGTGAGGGCGACCGGGGGAGAGCTCGACGATTTTGTGATCTTCGACGAGGCGAGGTGTCGTGGCGCGGACGTGAGGCTGCCCATGAAGGCCCAGGGCCTGCTCTTGCTGGGTCCGGACATCACCCGGGACAAGCTCGTACAGGCGACGGGGCGCATGAGGCGGCTTGGTCGGGGGCATTCGTTATTCGTCGCGGCGTTCCAAAGCGACGCCGACTGCATCCGCTCGTCTCTTCAAACGGCGAATGCCCCCCCGGGTGGCATAAGTGGAGGGGGGGCGCCTCCTCATGCCTCATCCACTACCCCCGCAACGACGACCCTTGAGATGTCGGCCGTGCTCGAGTGGTGCAAAATGGCCACGCGCGACGAGCAACGCCGCGGGGCGATTGAATGGGCCCGCAACGAGGTCGCCTTCCGGCTGCGACGCTTCCCCAACGTTGCCACGCTGCAAGTGGGTCTCGAGCAGTACGCCAAGTCGCAGACAACGAAAACGATCACTCAAATTGCGTCTGAATTGATCGATTTTGGGGACGCCGCCAACGGACCGACCGCCCTGGTGTCGGTGGAACGTGCCGACATCATGGGGCGGGTGGTGCGAATCGCCGGCGGCCCGGACGTCACGATCGCGGCAGGGGTCGCGAGCGGCCACGCCGATGAGTGCGAACGAGAAAGCGTCCTCGAAAACGAGAGGGAGACGGAAGTCGAGATGCACGTCGTCCAGCGAAAGCCGGTGACGGAGCCGTACAACGAGGCGCTGATACAATCGTTGGAGCAGCTGGAGGCAGCGGATAGTCGCTCCTCCTCAATTCGGGGGACGGCCGCCACGCACCTGGAGGACGCGCGGCTCGTGGCCCTGCGACATCCGATGCCCACCGCGGTCGGATGGAAGGCGGCGGCGGCCGCTGCCCCCCCGAACCCGTTCTTGACGGCCGCCGCCACGCCGCCGCCGATCGTTAAGGTGAAGCGATTCGACGTGGCACCGTACAACGACGGACTGTTTGCCGTCGAATCGCTCGATCTGTCGAAGAACTTTCCGATCATCGCGGAGTCATCCGGCGTCGGGTCGAAGTCGGTCGTCTGCCGCCAGGCACGGTGGGTGTTGTTCGTCGGCACGGAGGCGCACATGTGCTTAATCACCGATTTCGAGGCAGCCAGCATCTTGGACGAATTCTTCGCCACGGACGAACTCGGCACTTCTTTCCCCCACCGCTTCACCCTCTTGCGGGTAATGAAGTGGGGCGACTCGCGATACGAAAGCCGTCAGGAGGGGGGCAATGCACAACTCGACGGATGTGTTGATGTCGCCTCCCGCCATAACAACGAGTATTGCCTCGTGATGGCGCCCAACGCGGATGATTACCGAGATTTCGTCGCGGCGGCCCAACCGCGGCAGACCATTCCTGCGGCATCCACAACGGTGAATACGTTCACTGCTGTGTCATCATCCCCGTTGCGCCATGCGACCGCCGCGGCGGCACTATTTCCGTCCGTCACCGGGCGCTTCTCCTGGCTCCTGGTGTCGCCCGGTCCCTATGCCGCCGCCGCCCTCATCGCGTGCAGGGTGCTGCATGGCGAGACCGTCTACGCGGAGTGCGAACAGTCCATCGTTCAATTCATCTTAGGCGGGGAGCGAGAGACGGCCATCGCTACCGCCTCCTCCTCCTCTCGGAACCGAAGCGACACAACGAAGGCGGCGGAGGGTTTGCGGTTCGATCGGTTCGCGTCTCTCGCGGGTCGGAGGGAGTTCTTCGCGGGCAGCGCGCTGCAAAAGGCGGAGGGTGACTTGATGATGCGATTCGAGGCGGCCACGGTGGCAGGGCGGCGATAGGGCCCATCTTTCTCGTAAGCGGCGCCTAGAATGGCGGCGGCGTATGAAAAGGGGGACACAACACGGGTGCGCTCTCATTTTCGTCGACCTGAATTTTTCGTCGCCTGAGAATGCAGGGGCAGACTGCTTCGGCAGCTCTGCACGAGTGTGTCATCACCCAAGGTGTCGCCACCCTTGTAACACCACCCGCGTTCTCTTCCCTCCCGTCAGCCGCTCTCGTGGCGTTCACGGCTGCGTTTTCATCCCTCTTTCACCCATAATTTTTCCTCCCAAAAGATAGT
>ERZ1292633.2152-Hain-H41-02um-R1-2152-length-20421-cov-5_pt1 | contig 20421 bp, 18 predicted proteins | sample MGYA00564406_ERZ1292633 | MGnify/ENA primary metagenome ERZ1292633 (study PRJEB36523, sample SAMEA6512639) | groundwater metagenome | collected 2019-01-08 | study: AquaDiva: Metagenomics assemblies of 32 groundwater samples
CATAAACAGGTTCACCCACCCCACAAACGGTAAGGCTGGTTCTCTCGTCAAGAGATTTCAGCGCCTGGAGCAGATTTTCTATCCCCTTCTTGGGATGAAGCCGGCCGATGAAAAAAAGCCTCAAGACACCATCAGGCGTCCATTTACGGACGGGAATGGCGGAAGGAATATCAACGCCGTTTTCAACAATTTCAATCCGCGCGCGCGTGATACGACGGCGGCTTTCCTCGGCCTCATCCCTGCACGTAACGTGCAGTACGCAACGATCCGGATGTAATAATCCATTACAAATCAGCTCCCATATCCTTTTCAGAAGCGGCCTGGTTGAGCCCTCCCACCGCTGCAATGCGCCGTGTGGTGACCAGACAACCGGCTTGCTGAGTAGCTTGCACAGAAAAAGAGTGGGTATAGTTGAGAAAGAATATACGCTGGTGAGATGTACTACATCGGCCCAACGGATCATGGGATACAGCATGGACAGCAGTTGTCCGGAAAACTCCTTACCCCACCACTTCCGGCAGTAATAAACGTCATAACCTTCGGGCCGGTGCACCGGCAGACTCAGGATTTCCAGACGGTCCTGCCGCCGGGGACCATTGCTGTCCGTCGTCAAAACGCAAAGCTCCACACCTCCCGGGCGCGCCAGGACATTGCAAAGTTCGAGCAGCACAAAAATGGTTCCGCCAAAGTAAGTAGCAGGATAAAAAGTGGGCACAACGTGAAGAACTTTAACCTTGTGATTCATGGTCTGCGGCCTAGTTGTTATACGGTGTTAATAGGCCACCTTATTTCCTGACAAATACGTAATAATCCGGCCAGTGCAAAAGATTTTCATTAAGGATGACGCCAGATGCTTTTTGCGTGGGCGACAATTCCTGCGACAGGAGATACTTAACAAACGTTTTCAGTCCAACGAGAGGTATAGAAAGCGGGCTTTGGGTATAAAAAACCAGATCGTAATCCTTCTTAAGATTCTCGATGTATTCCCTGTCATAATTCCTGAGGCTCTCCGGCGACACGACAAGATAATCTCCGCGTTGAATTGAAAACAACGGACCGGGCTGGTATACGGAAAGAGGCAGTTGGGGATATTTGTACGTGTGCTGCGGATCCACCGCAGCAATATCTTCCGGTCTGTCAAACGGTGACGCCTTCCAAACCGGAGGTCCGGGATTGCGCGCTTCCATGTCGGATTTTAAATCGAATTTCCTGATCGAGAGGCCTTTGAACCTGAGGTACTCGCCGGCAATGAAATAAGCGTGAGATCCGCGGTCCACGCCGTAAAAGAATATATTCAAGCGCTGACCGGCGTACCGGCGATTAATATCCTCAACAAGGAAATCCATGGTTTTATTAAAGTTGATCGGCACATATTTGTAGTAAGCAACATAGTGAACCGCGAGCGGAATGGCATTCATCACCAGAACAAATGCGGTAATGGAAAAACTCGCTGTCCAGAATACACCGCGCAGCGCACCCTTTTGAAGAAAATAAAAAATGGGCGGCAGTGCAAAAAGATAAACAGGCAACAGGTAATACGGACTGTACAATTTGAGGATAAAAAATACGCTCATATAAGCAACCCCTGCCGCGGCCATCGGATCAAGCACAGGATGTGCCTGGTCTTTTCTTACGAACACGCGAAACATGCGCCACAGCAACAGCGGGATCAACACCAGAGTGGGTAACGGGTCCGAGAAAAGCGCGTAATTCGAAACAGTTTTCAATAAAGCCAGGATATTGTTGTCGGTCGCAGCCGATAGATAGGTAGCCGGCTCAAGGCTTGGCATTACCATGATCAGATAAATACCAATATAAAGCGCCGCGCTGCCGATCAGCAGTCCATCCAGCAGCTTGGCCTTTCTATTCGATGTCTTCCAGGAGAGCAAAAGATGGCCGGCCGCGAATATCGCCACTGCCATGAAAACCGGTTCCTTGTAATAAATCGCCACGTTGACGCACAATAGTGCAGAAATAAAATAAATCGTCTGCTGGCGTTTCTGAAAAAGCAGATAAGATGCAAAGAACAGAGAAAGAAAGAACAGGACGTTCTTTTCAACATGAAACAGCTTGAAAAAGGCAAGTGTGAACCCGGGAGTCAGGAGAACAAGCGTGCCCGCAAGATAAATCAGTGCCTTGCTCGTGGAATATTCACGAAGAATCCAGACGAAGATGGCCGCAAACAACAGCAATTCCACCGCATTGAATGCAAAATACGCCACAGGTAAATGCGAAAACAGAGCGACAACATTGTATTCCTGCCCACCGAGCGGTCCGAACCGGCCGCCACTAATGTCGTTGTAATAGGGAAAATCTTTCATCCAGTACATGGGGAAGAGTTTCCCGCTTTGGAGTGTGGGCAGAAAGGCAAATTCATCGTTCGGGCCCAGTTGGGGATGGATAAGCAGAAGCGCCGCATACAGAAGCACGAGAAAAATAAAAAGTACTTTCATACTTTTTCCGGTTGCCGACGGTTTTGCGAGAGAGGCAAACATAGTTGCGTGAATTTCCTGTTAACCGTTAACTGAACGTCTGCTCACATGTGATCAATAAAATCTCACAAATAGTGCAGGGCGAATCCGCCTCGATCAATTAAGGCCGTTTGGCTGGTACAGGACAATTTTGCTGCCTGCGCCCTCAAAACGAATGGGGACATAAATAAGATCCTTCAGCTGCTCCTTCACTCTCGGCTGATTTTCGGGAGGAGCAAACAACAGAAGAAATCCACCTCCACCGGCGCCCAGTATTTTTCCTCCGATGGCACCAGCCTTCAGGGCGGCATCGTAGATCTGGTCGATAACAGGCATGGAAACTTTGTCGGAGAGGCTTTTCTTATACCTCCAGCCCTCATCCAGCAGTTTCCCGAATTCCAGCAAGTAGCGCTCCGGACCGTTCAATATGTCCATCGCCTCGTTCACCATTTCCGCCATCTTTCGTAATTCGACTTCGCGATTCTTGTAATTGTCGATTTTTGTCTTTTCGACATCCGAGGAAAACCTCGATAAACCGGTAAAAAACAACATGAGATGCGATTCCAGCATCTGCCTTCTTTCCGACGGCAGGATAATGGAGGTCACGTCATAGGTGCCATCGGTCTTGAATTCAATGCGGTTAAATCCACCGTAAGCGACAGCTATCTGATCTTGCGAACCGACATTTTCCTTCAGTATGTTCTGCTCAATATGAATGGCACAATCCGCCAGCTCGGCGCTCGAGATATATTTCCCGTTCAGCGCCATGACTGCGTTGATCAAACCGACGGTAAATGACGAACTGGATCCGAGACCGGATCTGGCCGGCAAATCGCCATCGTGGTGTATTTCCAGGCCCTTGTCGCATTTCAGCCATGTCAGAACGGCACGAACAGCAGGATGTTCGATTTCCTGGACTACTTTGGTGTTTTCAATTTTGGAATATACGATTCTGTATTTATGCTCGAAGAATTGCGGGAGGTAACGGCAGCTGATATAGCAATACTTGTCGATGGCCGTGGAAAGCACCGCACCACCGTTTTCGCGAAACCAGGCCGGATAATCCGTGCCGCCACCGAAAAAGGAAATGCGAAAAGGTGTCCTGCTTATAATCACGTCATCCTCCCGACCTTTTGTCTTATGAATAAAGCTTTCTTTTGAGTTTGATCTGGGTCATATCCTTAACATGCTGCACAACGTCCGCACCGAATTTTTTCCGGACCATGTCCAGATATTTCGGGTTGCTGAAATATTTCATGAACGCCTCGTCCCTGAATTTCAGCACCTCCGCCGCGCCCAAGACCTCGGTTCGCAGCGGTTTGGTTTCATAACTGTGCTGGGAATAGCCTATCCATGAATCGGGCAGCTCCCAGCCCTTTTCCACCGCCATGCGGTAGAGCTGGGAACCCGGATAGGCCATGGCAGAGTAGAAGTTGGCGAACTCGCAATTGGCCTCGATCGCCAGCTCCAGCGTATCCTGCATGGACTCGTGTGTGTCATCCGGCAGACCGAATATGTAATTCCCGATGACGTAAATGTCGGCATCCTGGATTTTCTTGACCACTTCCAGAATCTGCGACGTCCCGAAACGACCCTTCTCCACGCCGTCGCGCACATGCTTGCTGCCCGACTCGATACCCAGCGCGAGCCAGCGGAAACCGGCGCGCCTCAGTTTTTCCAGGAATTCATCCTTGACCGTGTCGACGCGGGCATAAGCCCAGATATTGAGATCGTAGCCGCGCTCGATGATCCGGTCGCAGATGCCGATGACATGATTTCGGTTGAGCACAAACATTTCATCGACAAACTTGATGTTGCGCACGCCGTACTTGTTGACCAGAACGTCGATCTCTTTAATGACCGTGTCTGGCGACCACATGCGGTACGAGGATTTTCCAAACGGCGCATTGATGCAGCAGAACGAGCACTTGTAAGGGCAGCCGAGACTGGTATGAATCGAGACATAAGGTGAACGTTCGTGGATACGCTCGAAGCAATGCCAATTGTGCGCACGGTATTTTTCCATCGGCAGCAAGTCCCAGGCCACCTCGGGCATTTCCCGGTCAAGATCGTCCATCAATTCACCGGGTGGGTTAGAGACGATGCGCCCGTCGTCGCGGTACCACAGGCTGGGTATGCCGCTGAAATCCGGGCTCGATGATTTCAACGCGAGCGCGGTTTGCAGAATGGTTTGCGGTCCTTCCCGGTCGCAAACGTAATCGATGCTCTCCTCTCGCATGGTCCGCTCCGGCAACGCCGCGGGATGGGTGCCGGTCATCATGATCTTGCAGTTTCCGTTCAATTCCTTGAGTGCCGCACAGGTCTCGCCCGCGGCCGGCATGTTCTGCGTGGAAGCGGAAGGCTGGAAACCGTAGACCACCATCACGACCAGCACGGGCTTGTAATTCTCCGCGACGAACCGGGCAACCCCCTGCGGACTCAGGTTATGCGCGGGGGCATCAATGATGCCGACGGACAGTCCTTTATTCCTTATATATGTCGCAAACATACCGGCCAGCGAAGGAGGCTCGATCGCCGAGAAAGTGTCGCCCAATTCCTGATAAACGGCCGACCGGCTGCCGGGATTGACAAACAGCACATCAACGTCTTTTTTGCCTGCCACAAATTTCTCCCTGATTCTCTTGTCTATTCCAAGCCCTTACGCGCCCATTATTTTCGAAAGCAGGGCTAACGCCAACAGAATACTTCCCGCAAAAACTGAAAATAATATGCCGCGCCCCATTTTAATATCTTCAGTTTCCGCTCTCCACCGATCCGCGGCGGTTCATCTCCCGGAATCTCGGCTATCTTGAGCTTTCTCTTGGCGGCGCGCACGGACAGCAAGGGCTCCCAGCTGATCCGGGTCCGGAACAGTTTTTCGGCCAACGCGTAGCCTTCGTCATGGTTCAGTTCGAGATCGTACACGATCTGTTTTTTATAGGCCCGGTAGATCACCATCGCGTCAGTATAATGGCCGCCGTGCAGCAGATTGACGGTCTTCGTAAATAGCCAGTTGCCGAAACCGGTAACAACGTCGTCGTCCTCACTCTTCGCGCTGCCCAGATACCGGGAGACGATCACCATGTCATACCCTTCCTTCATTTTTTCAATGAGCGCAGGAATCAGCTCCGGAATGGAATTACCGTCGGGGCTGAAGGTGATGATGACGTCACCCGTCACGTAGGGAAGCACTTCGTTGTAGGCGTGCCGGAAACCAGGGCGTTTTTGTACATACACTTCGTATCCCTGCTCCCTGGCCCACTCGATGGTGCCATCGGTGGAACCCCCGTCGAGGATAATGATCTGGTCGCACCAGTCGCGTTTGACCTGCGGCATGATTGCCTGCATCCCGCGCAATTCATTTAATGTCAGCACCAATAATGTTGTTTTCATTTTTCGATTGACTCGATATGCGGTGAACGTTTTCCGGTCTGTTTGGTGATCTTCTTGATCACTATTTTCAGTACGACGAGCAAAGTCACCGCCAGCGATATGGCCAGCATGTCCTTGACCAGCTTATAAACATCGCCATCGAGGACAATGCCTCCGATGGAAGAACCCACCCCGGCGAATAATATGCTGAGCGGAACGATGGTGAGCATGGTGGCGACGATATAACGGCTAAACCGGATTTGTGTCAGGCCGAAGAAATAACTGGAAGGCCCGAACGGGAAGATCGGATTGATGCGCGTAAATGCCACGGCCTGCCACTCCTTGCGCTGTATTTCTTCCCGAAGCCAGGTCCAGGCGGAATGGCTGAACTTCTTGTTAAGGTAGTCCGACGCCAGGTGTCGGGCTATCAGAAAAGCCCAGGCAGAACCCGTGCTGGCGCCGATTACGGTCAGGATTCCTCCCCAATATGGACCCCATATCAGTCCGGCGCCCAGATTCAACGGCAAGGTGGGCACCAGGCACACCACCGTGACGGCATAAACGAGGACAAAAACGACAGGCGCAATGACAGGATGGGATTTGAGAAACCATACAATGCTGTCCGGCGCAAAATAACCATATTGTCTCAGGGCATAGAGCAGGACAGCCAAGCCAAACAGGCCGAGAGCCAGCCAGAAACGCTTGCGCCTGACAACTTTCTGAACAATCCGAAGAAGCGGCCTTACGCTTCTTTTCCTGTCGCGCTGTGACTCGAAGGCAGAGGCGTCACGTACATCCGCAGGATCAAACAGAACATCGTTATCGCCAGCGTCTTTTTGAACCCTGGATTTTGTCACTTACCCAACCTTTCCCTGAATCGGAAGCATGCAATAAGCGTAGAGGAATCCTGTATTTCACCAGTCGCATGCAAGGCCGACAGTTGCGCTGGATCGAACAGGCGGAATTCCTTATGGCCGAATTCCTCGCCGCTGAATGGCCGGACAGCGCGACAGCGATGGGCTACGAACAAATGCACCCGCGCGGCGAGTATCCCGGGTTCCGGGGCGAATACACCCAGTGATTCCAGGTCGGCATCGGCGCATAACAATCCTGTCTCTTCCTCCAGCTCACGCAGCGCGGAACTACGATCCGATTCGCCGGGATCGACGAAACCTCGCGGTATCTCCCACAGGTAACGCTGGATGGCGTGCCGGTATATGCGTAACAACCCCAGTTTCCCGTCAACTTCGGGCAGTACCGCTACCCCCGTGATCAGTTCGCCGGTCCTGACCTTCGGTGCCACGACCAGATAATCGTGGACAATTTCTCCGTTCGGATTTTCCACGTCATCCAGGAATATCTCGAAACGGATGTTTTCGCAGGCCAGCCTTCGCTGGCGCAATCGGTAAGCATCCTTTTCCTTGTCACGCGACATGGGCGATCGCCGAGTTGGTGCTGTACCGGTCAACGAGTAACTCGGAAAAGGCAAAGGCGCTGGTGAATGCCGGTGAAATGGCATTGAGCACATGCACCGAAGAGGGTGTCGTTTCGATCACAAAATCCATTTCAAGCTTTTGCGTCCGTAAATTGATCAGCTGGGGTCGTATGCCGACCTTCTTCGAAGGCACGAGATCGTTCGCCCGGATATCCGGCACCAGCCGGCGCACCGCTTCAACGAAATGCGTCTTGCGGTACTTCCCGATCTCGCTGTGCACCAGATGCCGGAAATTATTTTGATTGCGCAGGTACAATCGTGCAAGCTGCCAGCCGATTTTAATCCCCTCTCCCGGCCGGATGCCCTGGAGCATACCGTAATTCTCGCGCCCAAAAGCCGGTATCGCCGTAGGCCCGGCGTAGACATCGTTACTGATAACACGAGTCAGATGCACGCCCAGAAAAGGCAACGAGATATCCGGCACCGGATAGATATTGCTGCGGACGAGATTTGCCCTCTCCGGCCGCAACGTATAGTAAAGGCCCTTGAACGGCATCAGCGTGTAATCGCGACCCAACCCGAATTTCCGCGCGATCCGGTCGGCATTGGCCCCGGCGCAATTGAATACATGCCCGTATGAGTACTTGCCGGAAGCGGTATAAAGGCATTTGTCGCGCTCGGAGACATCCGTTACCGTCTCGCCCAAGGCGAAATGAACCCTTTCAGATACAAGCAAGCCGCGCAACTTCTCCAACACCGCACGGCTGTCGATGACCGCCGTATCGGGACTGTAAATGCCGACCCGGTAAGGATTGGCATGGGGCTCGATCTCCTTGATGCCTTTTTCGTCAAGTCGTTCCGCGCGGATACCATTATCGCGCGCGTTCTGAAGCAGACGCTCGACCGTGGGCAGGTCCTGCTCGCCCGTGGCGATGATCACCTTGCCGGAACGCCGGTACGGGATGCCATGCTCCTCGGCGAAGGCCATCATCCGGGCGGCGCCTTTGGAGCAGACCTTGGCCTTGAGCGTGTCCGCACCGTAGTAAATGCCGGAATGCAACACACCGCTGTTGCGGCCGCTGGCATGCAGGCCGAACGCTGTTTCCTTTTCCAGCATGGCGATGCTGGCCTGGGGAAATCGCCTCCTCAACTCATAAGCCGTGGTCAGGCCGACAATGCCGGCACCGATGATGACAAAATCAAAGCTGGGCACAAGAACCCGCGCGGAATATAAATCCCCTCACCCTATCCCTCTCCCGCAAGAGGAGAGGGGATCCTGTAGCCTGCTTTTTTCAGCACTCTGCTAGACGTTTCCGTATCTCGCGTTGCGGATCATGGTGTAACCCTTGATCAGTTCCTGGATGCCGAAATCGAGCGAGTACATTTGCTTGAATCCGGTTGCTTCGATCTTGGCGTTGGAAACGATGTAATTGCGCTGATCCGGGTCCTTGCCCACCGGCGCCTCCAGGAAAATAAACTCCGGCAGGTGTTTCTGAATGGCCTGGCACAACTCCTTCTTGGAAACATTGGCGTCCGACAGGCCGACATTGTAGATCTGGCCCTTCATCTTGTCGTAGTTTTTGATGGCGTGCAGGAAAACCCGCATCACGTCGCGCACATGGATGTAGTTGCGTTTGAACTGGCTCTCGAACAGCACCACGAAACGATCGTAAAAGGCGCGGTACGTGAAATCGTTCACCAGCAGATCGATGCGCATGCGCGGCGACATGCCGAACACCGTCGCCAGGCGGAAGCTGATGGCGTTGGCATGTTGCATGAACGCCTTCTCGATTTCGACCTTTTCGATCGCGTACTGGGAAATCGGCCGGAGTGGCGACTCCTCGGTACAGTAATTGTTCTCATCGCCGGTGCCGTACGCGCTGTTGGTCGTCGGCATGAGCACGATCTGATTCTTGCTCAGCAGCTTCAGCATCATCATGATGGCGTCGTGATTCGTCGTGGTGGCGCCGACCGGGTCCTTGCTGCACAATGGCGCGCCCACAAGAGCCGCCAGCGGGATAATAATGTCCGCGTTCTTCATCAGCGACCGCATGGTGCTTTCCACGCGGATATCGCCACGCACGACGCTGAAATTCGGGTGATGGCAGACATGCGCCAGGCTGTTCTGGCCGAACATGAAGTTGTCCAGCACCGTGACCTTGTGCCCTGCGCCCAACAGCTCTGGCACCATCGTGGAACCCAGGTAACCCGCCCCGCCTGTAACAAGAATGTTGTGACTCATATTTTCCCTTTCATTTCCGTAAAACGATTTAAACTTGGTAAGCCCTGAATAATTCGATGTAGGGTGCGTCCCACGCACCATTACTTATTGATCGGTGCGCAGGGCGCACCCTACATTTTTGGATTAGTCAGAGGTTCCTCAGATGTTCTTAATATCTGCAGCCAATATCCCGGCGGCACGCTGGTAGTCCTCCGGTACGCCGATGTCGATGAAGCGTCCGGAAGACAGAAACCCGTACAGCCGTCGACCAGCCGCCAGCATGCGCGGGTACAACTGATCTTCAATCGAAACCGGCGCATCGGATTCCAGCGCCATGCCGGCGAAGACGGATTTCTCCGCCAGGTAAACTCCGCCGTTGATCAACGCCCGATCCTCCGTCCTTGCATGATTATCAAACGTCGTGATCTTTCCTTCTTTATCGATACCCACGCCGCCATAGCGGCTGTTAGCCTCCACTTCCCTCAGGGCGATCGTCAATTCCGCGCGTCTTTCCTGGTGATAACGGCGCATCGGCGCCAGATCGACTTCGAAAAAAGTATCCCCATTCATAATAAGGAATGGGCCAGTCCGGTGCAGGTGCTTGAGCGCCAGCAACAACCCGCCGCCGGTCCCAAGCGGCTGGTCTTCCACGGCATAGTCCACCTCGGTCCCTTTGTATCGGGTGGCAAAATGCTCCTCGATAATATCGCGTTTGTAACCCACCGACAGGACGAAGCGGCTCACACCTTGTCCGGCCCAGTAGTCGAGCAGATATTCCAGGAAAGGACGGCCATGGATGGGCGCCATCGGCTTGGGCAGATCCGGTACCGCGGCCCGCAGCCGGCTGCCGAGACCGCCGGCGAGAACGATAGCTTCCATCCAGTTCGAGATTTAACAGGCTACTGAAAAACTCCCTCTCCCCACGGGAGAGGGCGGGGGTGAGGGCGATCTTATTTCGTTAAGCATTTGTTTTTAATACCCCCCCTCATCCTAGCCTTCTCCCGGAGGGAGAAGGGAAAAGATTTTTCTGCAACCTGTTAACTCGCCGCTTTCGTCAGCACTTCATGAAAACGCCGGATCTGGGGGGTAACGTCGTGCGGATGATTGCCCACGAAGAACCCCCGGTCATGCGCGATATTGGCGTTTTTGATTTCGCCCACGCATTCGTAGTCGAAATATTTGATGACGTCATGGCGCAGGAAATTGCCGCCCGTGATGATGCGATAGCCGATGTCCGCCTGCTTCATGGCGTTCATGATCTTCTTGCGATCGACGTTGAATTTGGGATTGAGAATGACGGTAAAGGCGAACCACGAGCTCATGCCGTTTTCGCGCTGAATGATGAAACGCTCGTCATTCTTGAACAGGTCGACGAACTCCGTGGCATTGCGCCGCCGTGTCTCAATCATGGTATCGAGCTTCTTCAGTTGCTCGACACCGATCGCCCCGCTCAGCTCGAGCGGCCGGGCGTTGTAGCCCGGCAGGATGAACCGGTACGCTTCGAAAAAGTCGTCGTCACGCTTCTCGTAAATCGGGCTGTCCGCCGGCACATCGCGCGTCCAGCCGTGCGCGCGAATGGACCGCGCCAGGTGATAGAGTTCCATGTCATTCGTCACCAGGATGCCGCCTTCCATGGTGGAAATGTGATGCGAGAAAAACGAGCTGAAAGTGCCGATGTCGCCGAAAGTGCCGCAGAGCTTCCCGTTGAGCTTTGCGCCCATGGACTCGCAGTTGTCCTCGAAGAGATACAGCCCGTGCTTATCGCAAAACGTGCGCAGAACATCCAGCGCGCAGGGATTGCCCAAAATGCTGACCGCGACGACCATCCTTGTGCGCGGGGTGAGCGCCTTCTCGAGCTGCGACACGTCCATGTTGAGCGTATCGAGCTCCACATCCAGAAACCTGAGCTTCAGGCCATACTGCTGAAGCGGGTAATAGGTCGTGGCCCAGGATATCGAAGGGACTATTACCTCATCACCACGCTGGAGTGGGCGGCTCTTCTTATAAAAGAGCGCGGCGACGCCGACCAGATTGGCGGTGGAACCGGAACTGACCATGAGCGCATGTTTCACTCCGAATTTTTTGGCGAAGGCCTCTTCGAAGCGGCTCACGTTTTCACCCATGGTGAACCGGCCGCTGGCGACGACGCGCTGAATGGCCTGGATTTCCTCATCGCCCCAGGAACTGCTGGCAAGCTCGTAGAACATACTTCCCCTTTTTAAAAAGTTATTTTTTGACCATTTCCCTGACGACGGCGGAAATTTTCTGCGCGTCGGGATAATAAAACTGCTCCAGCGTATAGCCGGCCGGCGTCGGGACGTCCGGCAGGCCGACGCGACGTACCGGCGCTTTCAGGTAATGGAACCACTTTTCGGCGGCCAGGCAGCCGATTTCGGCGCACACCCCGCCCATCGCCCAGCCGGTATCCACCACCAGCAACCTCCCGGTCTTCTTGAGGGATTCGGCGATGATCTGTTCATCGAGAGGCTTAAGCGTGCGCAAATCGATGACTTCCGCATCAATCCCCTCGTCGGCAAGCTTGCCCGCCGCCTGCAGCGCGACTTCCAACGCATGTGACGCACCGACAATCGTGACGTCTTTTCCATGGCGACGGTAAACGCCTTTTCCCAGCGGCACGGTGTAAAAGCCTTCAGGCACCATGCCGTCCTTTTTCATCAACCAGCGATGCTCGAAAATCAGCACCGGATTGTTATCGGCGATGGCCGCGAGCATCAGTCCCTTGGCGTCATACGGCGTGCTCGGCATCACGATTTTCAATCCCGGCACGCCGAGCAGCAGACCCTGAATGGATTGCGAGTGCTGCGCGCCCGATCCCCAGCCGCGGCCGATGGCGGCCCATACCACCATCGGCACCGTCGTCTGGCCGTTGTCCATGTAGTGATATTTGGATGCGTGTGTCACCAACTGATTGAAGGCGAGCAGGATGAAATCAGGGCGGTTGTGCATGAACACCGGGCGCATGCCGTTCATGGCGGCGCCGGTACAGACGCCCATCATGCCCTCTTCGGACAACGGCGTGTCGAACACGCGCGCGGCGCCGTATTTTTCCTGCAAATCCTTGGTGGTGCCGAACATGCGGCCCGGATCGTCCACGCCCTGCCCCAGCACGAATACGCCGGGGTCATGTTCAAGTGCGATGTCCAGCGCCTCGTTGATGGCCTTGGCATAACCGAGCACCCGTCCCGTTTTGGGGTCGGGTGCCTCATAGACCAGAGAGTTGACTAATCCTTCATCCCACGGCATGGCTTATTCTCAAGCGCTCAATTGCTGTAAACATGAGTGTACAAATCCTTTTCTTCCGGATTCGGACTGGCCAAGGCATAGTCGAACGCCTCGAGGATCTCGCGCGTGATTTCTGCATGCAGTTGTTCACGCTGGGCAGCATCCATGACACCGGCGTGCGCCAAAAACTGAAAACAGGATTCGACGGGACATATTTTTTCCCAGGCCTCGCGTTCCGCCGGATCGCGGTAACCCGACTGGCTGTCGTCACCCGCTCCACCGTGCGCGCGAAAACGGTACACCGGAGCCTCGATAAAGCTGGGCCCACCACCCTCGCGTGCGCGCCTGACGGCTTCACGGGTAGCTTCATACACAGCAAGCACGTTGGTGCCATCCACGCGCACGCTGTCAATCCCATAACCGGCGGCCCACTTGTAGATTTCGCGCGCTGGTTGTCGGGTGTCGAGCGGCGATTGCACGGAATAAAAATTGTTTTCGCAGAAAAAGATCACCGGCAATTTCTTGAGTGCCGCGAAGTTGAGACTCTCGGAAGCGACGCCCTCTTCCGTCGCAGCATCGCCGAAAAACACGACCGAGACCCGGTCCAGTCCTTGAATCTGCGCCGCGAGCGCCGCGCCGGTGGCAATCGGGATGGCGCCGCCGACAATGGCGGAGGTGCCGGCCATGCCCACGCTTTTATCGATCAGGTGCATGGAACCGCCGCGCGAACCGGCGCAACCGTTGAGGCGGCAATGCATCTCGCACAGCATCGCCTTGAGATCGCCGTCTTTGGCAAGATAGTTGCCGTGGGTGCGATGGCTGCTGTAGAGCAAATCCTCCTTACGCAAGGCCGCACAGCAGCCTACGGAAGTCGCTTCCTGCCCGATCACAAGGTGAATCGGCGTTTTCATCTGATCTTCGCGATAACGCCGCTCGATTTCCTCCTCGATCAACCGAATACGCAGCATGTCGCGGAACAGGTGAACGAGGAATTTTTTATCGTAACCGGCGAGGCGGCCTTCCCAATCTTTAAGGCCACTACCTGAATAGGCGTATTTGATCATTAAATTCTCGATACTCGCTTAATGTGTCCTGACACAGACAGGCTCATGCGCAGGTAAATCGCCAGGCTTTTTGCTGCGCCGCTGGGATTCTGCTTCTGCAATTGCCTCGTAAAAATGGGATGAATCTTCTTGTGTCCATGCCATGAAGTGTAGACATACGGCCCGTTGCTTCCACATTCACGGCAATAGGAATGATTCAGAAGCTTTTTCTCGATCTCCGGCCATTCTGAGGACACAATTGTAGTTCTTTAGTCAGTTTTCGAAAACGGCGTTGCACCTTTCCGTTCGTATTGCCAGACAAATTCCACCAAATGCCCATATTTTTTATGGAGATCAACCCATCGATGCGCATACCGTTTGCGCCACATCGCGTGGAATATCCTGATTGGGACATTGAGCGCGGGAAATATCGCGCAGGCCCTGGATAGGATTACCAGCGACTTCCCGATAACAGGATAGCCGCACTCCCGAATGCCCTTCGCCACGCGGGAGGCATACTTATAATCTCCTTTTGAGAGTGCACCCAACATTTGCGTTATACCACCTCGCAAATATGGAGGCGACCATTTTTTGACGTACTTTCTAATTTGGGGAGGAACCTTGTCGTCTTCGTAAATAGTATGCATCATTGACTCCCACCCCTTCATCCACTCCCTGCTTATGGGACCAGACGCTGCGCCCATGTTCCCTTCATGTGACATGAGCAGAGCGGCAATGCCAGGCACTGCAATACCGGCAAACCGGGCTGCTGCATGATAGACATATCCGCCGTCGGCATTAATGCCGGCGGTCGTATCAATGAGGCCGATGCCGTCCCTAACTTCGCGACGGAAAACGATGCCGGTCCATATCGCAGGAATGGAACCTTCCAGCATTCCCTTTACCGCCTCGCCCGGCTCGTAAAATTTCATCTCGCTCAATGGTATCGGTCCAGTGGTGACGCGAAGATCAGTATCCACCCCTAAGACTGCCATGCACGCAAATATCGCCTGCGGATGTTGTTCAAAAGCCCGCATCGCTTCTTCATAGAACGTGGGTACAAGCATGTCGTCGTCGGACAACAGCGAGAAGAACGGCGTCTCCACTTCGCGGATACCGTAGTTGAAGTTGTTGTACGGGCCGATGTTCTGCGGATGGCAATAATATTTCACTCGCGGATCACGCTGTGCAATTTCAGCAACCACCGCCCCCGTCTCATCGCCTGAGGCGTTATCATGCACGCAAACCTGCACGTGCGGATAGGTCTGATTGAGCGCGCTTAGAATCGCACGGCGCAGCAGCGCCGGACGGCGGTAGGTGGGGATAATGGTGGTTATAAGGGGTTGGGTGGTGAAGGTGGCCATGGAGCTTTCGCAGATACCTTGATTCCAAATGACCGAAGCTGTTCGCGCACCAGGCCCTTGAGTTCAGGCCCGGTCGCCATCCAGCCGACAAGGAGAAATAATACCGATCCGAACGCGTACGCGGCGACCAGTCCATAGGCGTCGAGCCCGAGCCCCATCATCCAGAGCGCAAGCCAGGGCAGACCGTAGGACAGTAGCCCGAGCGCAGTCAGGAGCCCCGACATGCGAAACCACTTCCAGCCGCTGGTTTTCAGACATTCGGCGGAAAACCGGGGAATGAAATAGAACATATTCAGCGCACCGGCAAGAATGGTTGAAAAAGCGGCGCCCGCCAGACCGTAACGGATGGTGAGCAAAATGGCCGCCGGAACAGCGATCGCCAGCGTCCACAGATACGCTCGCAGCATAATCTCGGGCCGCTTCATGGCCAGCGACAACATATAAGGAACATACTGCAGCCCCAGCAGCAGCTGGCCAATAGCGAGGAACACCAGTGTCGGCCAGGTTTGCCGGACCACGTCTTCATTCAGGACAAACGACATGACGACGATCCCCAGCATCGCCACCGCCGCCGACACGGGTATATAGACATAGCTGCAGAAATCCTGAAGCTTGTGGTACTGCGTCATCCAGTCGGACCGTTCCTTGTTCGCGACATTGGTGGACAAGGCGGGAAACGCCGCTTGAGCGATCGCGCCGGGCACCATGCCGCCCTTTGACACCAGGCCCTGCGCCACGCTGTAATAGCCCAGCTGGCTTGCGGGAAGCAGTTTGCTCACAATCCATTTGTCCGCCTGACCGATGATATACCCCACCATGGTGATAGCTAACATGCGCGAACCGTAGTGAAAGTTTTGGCGAATGACCGTCCATCGGTACGAAAGCTGCAGCGGGGAAATTCCGCTCAATCGCGCGGCCATTGTGCCGAAGATGACGATACCTGCGATGCCAGAGACGACATACCACGCCGCGACATCGTAAAGCGTCCCGCCTACACCGAGAACGACAATCATCCCCAGTTGCTGCAAACCAACGGCGGAGACATTGACGATGTTCCAAACATCCATTCGTTCGTTGCCGGCAATAATAGCGCCATACACCGCCCTTGGAATGGCAAGGAGCAAAGAAGCCGAAATCGCCACAAAGGCAACCACCGCTTCACTGTGGTCAATGCTTTCAATCTGGAGCCAGTGTTTGATGAGAAGCGGGGTAAACAGCGCGATCAGAAGACACGATACGCCATAAGCCGCCCACGCCAGCACCGACGTGGTACCGATCAGGTCGGAAACATAGCGGCCGTCGCTGTGCCGGTGCGCCGCAATCTCGCGCGTAACTACTCCTGACAGCCCCATGTCCGACAAGGTGATTAGCATGAAGGTGACCGTTACCGAAAAATAGATGATGCCTAATACATCCGGGCCCAATTCCTTGAACACGAAACGCGTCGAAACCAAGGAAAGTACCATCAGGATGGCCTGACCGGACATGTTGGACAGAATATTCCTCTTCAGACTTATTTTCCGGGTCATTAGCCATCCGTCACTGCATAATTAAATATTTAACCCAGCCGTCTAAGCCAAGCACTGGGCCAATGGGTAATGTTCTCAGTGAGCTGGCTTTCATTGAATGGCCAGACAGGCTGCTCAATCACAAACTCTGTGTGTTTCTTGGCAAATTCCATCGCCGCCACTGTCGGGTTGTCATGGATCCATTCCGGCTTGCCGCGCGGAACGTCGTACAGGTCCTTCATGCTGCCATCGGTTGCGACGATATAAGAACCAACTGTTACCAGATCATGATAGGCCTCGAGCTCATCGAGCACGTGCCGTCGTGTATGGCAGGAGTCCAGGATCACAAGCACGGTGTCTCCGGGCTTGACCAGCGAGGTGACTTTCGCGACCACGTTACGGTCAATCGAACTGTCTTCGATCAGGGTAATGAAGGAAAACAACTCGTGCGATTCGATGGCCTTGCGGTTGTGCGGCCGGATCTCGATGTCCACGCCAATCACGCGTCCCTTGCCCATGGCCTTGAACAGGCTGGCGTAAAAAATCAGCGACCCGCCGTGGGCCACGCCGGTTTCAATGATGACATCGGGCTTGATACGGTAGACCACCTCCTGAACACGTATCATGTCTTCCGGCAACTGGATGATGGGCCGTCCCATCCAGCTGAAGGTATATAGGTATTTCTGGTTCCAGCCGACCTTGAGCCATTGGTGTGAAATATGCTCGAAAGCCTCCCGCGAATAGAGCGCCAGCGTTCGCGTGGCGCCGTTCTCTTCTATCGTGATCTGTTTGCGTTCTGTATCGATCGTCAGCTTCATTGCAATTACCCCGACAGTTTTATGGGTGCCCAGCGGATTTCACATGTTCAATAGTCTGGGCGATGCCTTGTTTCAGTCCGAATCGTGGCCGGAACCCGACTTCATCACGCAACCGGCCGATATCGGCAACCAAGGCGTCCGGTTCACCGGCAGGTGCCGGTACAGCACCCAAGCGCACCAGATCGCGCTTATTCAGATGATCGGCAATCGCATGGATGACATCCTTAAGAGGAGTGGGAACTCCCGAAGCGATGTTTACAGCGCCTTTCACGTCGCTTCCCAGCAGTTCAACGAAAGCGGCCGCGACATCCGCGACATGCATGAAGTCACGCACCTGATTTCCATGCGTGCAGCGCGCCGGTTCATTACGCAGCAATGAACTGATGACGGAGGGCACCAGGCGCGAGGGATATTCACCGGGCCCGTAGAGAAAGAAAATCCTTCCCCAGGCGCTGGACAATCCCGCCTGCCGTGACCAGGCATCGAGCAGCACCTGCGTACCATGCTTGCAAGCTCCGTAAAGCGTGGCCGGCCGGCAAGGGGTGAACAACTCTGAACAGTGATCGAATTTCCAGTCGTACTCGGCGCAACTACCCGCCATCACCGCGCGCCGGCCGCCGTGATCGGAAAACACCTGCATCAGATTTACTGTCGCTCTGACCCAGGCGAGATTCTCGGGTGCCGTCCAGTATTTCCCGGGGACGGCATACCAGGCGAAATGCAACAGATGGGTCGGCTGAACTTTTCCGACCAGCGATGCGATTTCGCCCGGTTCCAACAGATTCGCGCGATGCCAGACGATATCCCGGCTTGGCGCTTCCGGCGAACGTTGACCGCCTACGGCATGCACTTTGTAACCGGATTCGAGCAATCGGGGCAAACTGTGACGTCCGATAAATCCGGTGGCGCCGGTGACCAGCACTCTTTTCATGCGGCGAAATCCGGGTATTGGCGGTCTTTATCGGAAATAATCCGTTCCGTCACCAGCCACTCGATGCCGAACGCAGGGTCGTCCCAGCGGACGCCGCGTGCCGACTCCGGGTGATAAGGCGTAGAAATCTGGTAGAAAACTTCCGCATCATCAGTCAGCGATTGAAATCCATGGGCCAGGCCAGCCGGGATATAGAGCATGCGCCGGTTGTCGGCGCTCAGTTCCACCGCGATCCATTTCCTGAACGTGGGCGACTCCGGCCGCAAGTCGAGGATCACGTCGTAAATCGCGCCACGGGTGCAACGCACGACCTTGGTTTCCTCGTGCGGCTTGGCCTGATAGTGCATGCCGCGCAGCGTTCCGCGTTTTTTGTTGAAGGAGATGCTGCACTGCGCGAGATCCGGATTCAGGCCGTGCCTGGCGAACTCCTCGCGACACCAGCTGCGGGCGAAAAAACCCCTTTCATCCGGCACCGGCTCGATATCGATAATACAGGCACCGGCGAGCACCGTCGGCGAAAACTTCACGCAATCACCTCGACGCGCGGGATCGGCACGACGAATTTTCCATCCCACTCGCGCACGTGGGACATCTGTTCGATGATCTCATCCTTGATGTTCCACGGGAGAATCAAAATATAATCCGGCCGCGTCTGGCGGATACGATCAGGCGCGTGAACCGGTATGCGCGTCCCTGGCAGGAACAGCCCCTGCTTGTGCGGACTGCGGTCCACGGTGTAATCCAGAAAATCGGTGCGGATACCGCAGTAATTGAGCAGCGTATTGCCCTTGGCCGGCGCCCCGTAACCAACCACGGATTTACCCTCGCGCTTCGCCCGGATGAGGAAATCGAGCAGGTGGCGCTTGGTGTCACGGACGTTTTCCGAGAATTTTTCATACGTGGCGAGCGCCGTGATGCCGGCATCGATTTCACGTTTTCTGAGCGACGCGACTTTGGCGCTTTCCGCGGGTTTGTCATGCTCCGCATGCCGGGCATAAATGCGCAGCGACCCGCCATGGGTCGGCAGTTCCTCGACATCGAACAGCGTCAGGCCGTGTTTCGCGAAAATCTTTTCAACGGTGACAAACGAGAAATAGGAGAAATGCTCGTGATAGATCGTGTCGAACTGGTTATGCGCCATCAACTGCATCAGATGCGGGAATTCCATCGTGATCACGCCATCGCGCTTGAGCGCGATCTTCATGCCGGCGACAAAGTCATTCACATCCGGCACATGCGCCAATACGTTGTTGCCCAACAGCAGATCCGCCTGTTGTCCGGATGCCGCCAGCTCCCTGGCGGTTTTGACGCCGAAGAACTTTGTCTGCGTCGGAATGCCCGCGGTCCTCGCCGTCTGCGCGACGTTCTCGGCCGGCTCGATGCCCAGCACCGGGATGCCATGTTCCTTGAAATTCCGCAGCAGGTAGCCGTCGTTGCTGGCGATCTCGATGACCTGATGCGAGGCATTGAAACCGAAACGGCGGATCATCAGCTCGGTGTAGGCCTTGGCGTGCCGCAGCCAGGACTCTGAATACGATGAAAAATAAGCATAATCGCTGAATATCCGCTGCGGGCTTTCGAACTCTTCCAGCTGCACCAGAAAACAGGAACTGCACACGTAGGCGTGCAGCGGATAGAACGGCTCCATGGCGTGATAGTTTTCGGGCTTGATGAAGGCGTTCGATAAGGGCGACATACCCAGATCCACGAAGGTATGCGCAAGCGGCGTTCCACAGAAACGGCAGCGACCGGCCTGGTGCAGGGCGGACGTGGATTTCATCCGTTCACCATCGTCTGGTAACGTGAAATCTGTTCGAGCGTGAACCGGTGCATGTCCGTTTTTTCCTGATGCGCCTTGTACCAGGCCACCGTCCACTCCAGCGCCGGACCCAGCGAAAGCTTCGGATACCAATCCAGACGCGTCTTGGCCTTGGTGCAGTCGAGCCTGAGATGACCTGCTTCGTGAGGCTGAGTGGAACCGTCGCGAGTCCAGCGCGCGCCTTCGCCCCACAGCG
>ERZ1292633.2153-Hain-H41-02um-R1-2153-length-20414-cov-5_pt1 | contig 20414 bp, 13 predicted proteins | sample MGYA00564406_ERZ1292633 | MGnify/ENA primary metagenome ERZ1292633 (study PRJEB36523, sample SAMEA6512639) | groundwater metagenome | collected 2019-01-08 | study: AquaDiva: Metagenomics assemblies of 32 groundwater samples
ATAGAGCGACCATTGCCAATAGTTTGCGTCTTTTGACTTTACCGGAAATTATCCAACAGGCGATTGAAGAAGAAAAAATAAGCGAGGGTCATGCCAAAGCGCTTCTTTCTCTGGATAATAAAATCAAACAAGAAGTTTTATTAAAAAGAATTTTAGGTTTAGGGCTCACGGTTAGAGAGACCGAAAAATTAACCAGTCCTCGCAAAGCCCAAGCTCCGTTTGAAAAAAATCTGCAATTTACCGATTTGGAAAAACAATTATCATTAAAATTGGGCACCAAGGTTCGTATTCGGCAAACTAAAGCAACCGGAGAAATAATCATTGAATTTTACAATCAGGAAGACTTAAAAAATTTATTGGAAAAATTAGAGAGAATCTAAATTTATTTTAGATTTGTTCGCGTTCGGTGCCTTGACTTTTTTATTAAAATTCATTACATTTGAATAAACAATAAGCTCTTCAAAATTCACCCCGTTAAATCCGACTCCGTCGGTGCGAAGCAATTTAACAGGGGTAAAAAATCAAAGGAGGGAAAATGCGTAAAATCATCAGACAGGAAGTCAGTTATCGCTGTGGTATTTGCAAGACTGATCATTCCAGCAAGGCGGCTGCGATGAAGTGCGAAAAAAGACAGGTGGAATTGAAAAAGTTCCGGCTTGGAGAAAAAGTCACCAATATAGTTTATCGTTGCTGCAACCCGGGCGACACATCGCAGAAGTCGAAGTATTATTTCAAGGGCAAGATCATCAAAATTATAGGACCGTCATTGCTCGACGAGGACACGTGGTGTCGTGTATGCTACGACACTGACAAGACATATCGCCACATTTTTGAGTACGAAGTGGCATATACTTGTCCGCGCTGCCATATTAAGAAAACAGCGCTCTACTATTCATGGGAATTAAAATCCATAAGCGCCTAATCGCGCTTATTCAAAAAGGCCAGCGAGAAACTGGCCTTTTTCTTTTTGTTAGTTTTTTATTGCCATCGTTATTATTGCTAGTTATTTGGCCATACATATTAGATAAAATGAGTATTTTTGGGCAGGCCGAAGTTATCCACAGTTTTGACTGGACACTCTTATGGATTATGTTAAGATAGTAATGTAGTTCTATTTCTTCGTAGTCTTTCGGGATTAAGTTGACTTAGGACTACAAAGTGTAGTCTTGTTTCATCGAGGTCTTTCGGGATCAAGATATGGTCTTTCGGGATCATGTCGGGGTCTTTCGGGACTAAGTTGGGCAGGACTACATTTTGTTTTTGCATTTTTTGTTGTTTTTATGTGTCTTGAATTTTTGCTTATCCTTACAGTTTAAAAATAAAGCAGGCAATAAATTTGCCTGTTTTTATATTTGACAAAATTTTAATTTTCTGATTTAATTATTTAAAGGAAATAATAGTTCTTTAAAATTCACCCGTTAAATCCGACTCCGTCGGTGCGAAGCAATTTAACAGGGGTAAAAAATCATAGGAGGAAAAAGTGAGCGCCGAATTATTCCCCACGATCGAGGAAGCCGCTTTCATTAAAAGAGTCAGCGATTTTTGTCAAAGAAAATACGGCTTTTCCGTGCCTCAGGTTTTTTCAGTAGAGGGTTGTCATCAACGAAAGTTTTATCTAGTCATGGTTTGTCCGAAATACAGTTTTTGGCCTAATGACACTCTGGTTAAAGATTTTTATGTTTATTATGGCCATTCTAAGGATCAAGCCGATGCTGTCTCCCGATCTTACCTCGAACGAGGCTTTGATGTTTATATTCGAGACGATTGCGAATATTTTTCCGGGGCGCCAGAAAATTCCATCGTGATTACACCCAAGTTTTTTGAGAGTCTAAGTTATGTGTGGTCTATTTGTACTTTGATCCATGAATCTTTTCATCATTATGTTCACAAAGATGATATCGGTCTTGAGCGCTATGGCCAGCATATGACTTTTGATGAATTGGTTGCCGAAGAATCTTTGGCTACTGTGATTGGACACATAGGGACATTGGAATATCTTACAGAGATTAAAGCCAGCAGATCATTATTAAAGCAGGCGAGGCGATTGGTCAAAAAGCTAGGCCCTTTTCATGCGCTGATTAATGGTCAGTATCAAAAATTGGATAAAGTTTATAGGAGTGATAACGATTCATTGAAAGCAGAAACTAAGCGTCAAATATTTGACGGTTGGTTCCGGGGCGGCAATGCAGAATTTCTGATAGACTACCTTTATTACGGCAGTTCGCACATGGCCAAATATTTGAAATTGCTGGCCGAAAATAAAAGAAGGTCAGTCTTTGTTTCTCTCGTTGAAAATTTCGCGCAGACTTATTGGTTAAAACTTCAAAGAGCTAGATAATCTAGCTCTTTTTCTTTTTATCAATTTTTTTTATTATCAAGCGAGTGAGTGATCCGCCAGCTGGCGGATTCATTTCCGATCCGCCAGCTGGCGGAGCGGATAACACAGGGTTAATACCCTTTATTTTGCTCTTTTTCTTATCTTCTGTTTTGGGTTTATTTTTCCATACCAGATATAAATCTTCAAGTTCTTTTTGATTTTCGGGTTTTTTGTTGGTAATAAACGCGCACGCCGGATAGCGGTTACAACTATAAAATAATTTGCCGCGCCCGCGAGATTTTCTTTCTACAATATCGCCGACTTTGCAATGCGGGCATTTAAAACCGATTTTGTTCCAAATTTTAGAAATTCCTTTGCACTCCGGATATTTATTGCAGCCCAAGAAAAAACCGAACCGTCCGCGCTTGATTTTCATTTCTCCGCCGCATAGAGGACATTTTTCGCCTCTGGTTTTTTCTTGCAACTCTTTAATTTTAGCCGCTTCTTCGGGCATGGGCATGGTGAACTTATTTTCCGGATCAGGGCAGGCTAAGAATTTGCCCATACGGCCGAATTTTATAATCATCGGTTTCCCGCAATGCGGGCAGAGCGTGTCAGAAATTTCAGCATATTTTTTCACTGTTTCTTCTTTTTCAATCAAATGTTTTTTGAAGGGTTCATAAAATTCGCGGCAAACTTTTACCCAATCAGTTTTTCCGTCGGCGATTTGATCAAATTCTTCTTCAATATGGGAGGTAAAATTAATATCAATAATTTCCGGGAAATTTTCAACCAACATATCGTTGGTTAAATAGCCGGTTTCTGTGGGATGATATTTTTTTTCTATTTTTTCCGCATAACCGCGTTCTTGAATGGTCGTTAAAGTTGGCGTATAAGTTGATGGCCGGCCTACGCCATTGCTTTCTAATGCTTTGATTAATGTGGCGTCAGTATATCGCGCCGGCGGTTCGGTAAAATGTTGGAAAGGAGTAATTTCTTTAAGCTCTAATATTTCGTTGTTTTCTAATTCAGGCAAAGATAATTGCGATTCATCTTCCGTTTTTTCGTCCAGACCCTCGGTATAAACTTTAATAAACCCGTCAAATTTAACTATTTGTCCGGTGGCGCGGAAAACATATTCATCCTTTAGCTCGACAGTCTTAATATCAACAGAGGTTTGGCTAAAAATAGCCTGAGTCATTTGGCAGGCGACGGCGCGCTTCCAAATTAAATCATAAATTTTTTCTTGCTCGCGCGATAAATAAGAGCTGACATCGCTCGGTCGTTTTGCGACATCGCTCGGTCGGATAGCTTCGTGCGCTTCTTGAGCGCCTTTTGATTTATTGGAAAAATAACGGTGCGCGACTAAAGCATATTCATTGCCAAAGCTATTCTTAATTAAGTCGCGGATTTGCGTCAAAGCCGATTGGGCTAAATTTAAACTGTCGGTACGCATATAAGTAATCAAACCTTGAGTGCCTGAGGATCCCAAATTAATGCCCTCGTAAAGTTGCTGGGCGATCATCATTGTTTGTTTGGCCGAAAATCCGAATTTTCGAGAAGCCTCTTGCTGGAGGGTTGAGGTGGTAAAGGGCGGAGACGGGTTCTTTTTTATTTCCCTTTTTTCAATATTGTTTATTCGGTAATCGGCTTTTTCTAAAATAGAGATTAATTTTTGAGCTTGATCTCCATTTTTAATCTCTAACTTACCCAATGTTTTATCGTTAATTTTTTGCAGTTTAGCGGGAAAATATTGTCCTTCATTTTCCTTATTGAATTTTCCTTCAATTGACCAGTATTCCTCTTTGATGAATTTTTCTATTTCGCGCTCTCTTTCTACGATTAAACGAACCGTCACGCTTTGAACGCGTCCAGCCGAAAGCCCATAGCGTATTTTGCGCCACAAAAAAGGAGATAGTTCGTAGCCCACCAGGCGATCAATAATCCGTCTGGCTTGCTGGGAATTAATTAAATTTAATTCCAACGAACGAGGATTTTTTAAGGCCTCTTTAACGGCGGACGGAGTGATCTCATGGAAAACAATCCGTTTAACGCGCGAATCAAGTTTTCCTTTGGCGATTGAATCTTCGTCGCCCAGTCCCAACGCCTGGACTAAATGCCAAGAGATGGCTTCGCCCTCGCGATCTTCGTCGCTGGCCAAAATTATTTCGTCAGCTTTTTCGCTTAAAGCTTTTAATTCTTTGATCAGGAGTTTGGCTTTGGGATAGACGGCGTAGTCGGGCTTAAAATTATTTTCAACATCAATGCCAATTTTGCTCTTTGGCAGATCGCGCACATGCCCGAAAGAAGCTTCAACTTGATAGTCTTTACTTAAAAATTGAGAGATTGTTCTGGCCTTGGTCGGCGATTCAACGATAACTAATTTCATTTTTTAATTATTTAGATGATAATAGCCGTTGCCTAAATTTTTTATTTTTCCGGACATTTCCATAATGGTTAAAAGCGAATTTATCTCAGAAGATGATTTATAACTTAATCTAATTATTTCGTCAATATGCGCGGGTTGGTTTTTTATGATGGCAATAATTTTTAATTCATCAACGGTAAAATTCTTTTCGTCATTTTTAATTTGAGGATTAATATCAAATATTTCCAAAATATCTTCCGCTTTGGCCACCGGATGCGCGCCCATTTTAATCAAATAATTAGGACCTTCGGAATTAAGACTAAGAATACTGCCCGGCACGGCAAAAACTTCCCGATTTTGTTCTAAGGCGCATCTGGCGGTAATTAGCGCGCCGGATTTGAACGGCGCTTCAATAACTAGTGTGCCAAGCGATAAACCGGAAATAATGCGGTTGCGCTCCGGAAATTGGTGTTTTAGCGGCGGCATATCCGGCTCGTATTCAGAGATGATAGCGCCACCGGAAGCGATAATCTGGTCGGCTAATTTTTTATGGGCAGAAGGATAGATATTGTTTAACCCAGAGCCTAAAACGGCAACGGTTTTTCCTTTGGCTTCTAAAGCGGCTTGGTGCGCCACGCCATCAATTCCCAAAGCCAATCCGCTTATAATGGTAAAGCCATTTTGCGCCAAATTTTTCACGATCCGAGAAGCGATTTCTTTGCCTTCGCGGCTCATTTTTCTTGTGCCGACCACGGCAAACTGGAGGTCGCCCACAGCTTCAATGTTTCCTAAAATATAAATTTTTTCCGGCGGGTCGTAAATTTCTTTCAAAAGCTTGGGATAATTTTTATCTTTTATGTTTATGGTCGTTATTGACATAATAAGTTTTTTCTGCTATGATTTTAGTAAAGGGTATTGATATTTTGTTATCTGCTCCGCCAGCTGGCGGATCGGAAAAACAAATGAATTTATTATTCTCTTGTTCACTTGATAATAACCAAATAATATACCCCGTTAGAGATTTGACAAGGGCAGCTATCTCAACGAAAACGATAAATTAGTTTTATTAAAAAAATAAACCCCGTTAGAGATTTGACAAAAAGCGTTATGACAATTATAGACACCATTCTTCTCCAAAAGTGTATTTTATTAATAAGCCTATTTCGACAAATCTCTAACGGGGTAAACAAGATCTTTTAAAATTCACCCCTGTTAAATAATCCCGAACGTGTCGGGATTCCATCCTCGATGGATTTAACGGGGTAAATCTCGCCGTAGCCGAGCTTTTTGCGAGGCGAAGGCGGAAGGAGAAAAGAAAATGTCGGTTAAAAAAGCGGGCAAGATTGACTTCACGATACTGCGATCGATTATCGGTATTTTTTATTACGGCATATTGGTCATAGCGCTGGCGATTAAAATAGCCGCGGAGATGATTTTCAAAAACATTACCAAGAAAGGATGAATATGTCGGGAACAGAAAAGCCGTCCAAACCTAAGGTTATAGAAGTTACGGACAAGAAAGTTGTTTTCAGCTATAAAAACAGTTACGTAACTTTTGCGCCCAAGGGCAACCCCGACGTAAAGTCGGGGTTCCGACCGCAAGCGTCGGAGCGAATCAGCGTAGAACTCGTTGGCTGCAAATGTCCGGATTTGAGAAATCCGCCTGACCTGATCGAAGCCGCGGTTTACAAAAAAATGCGCAACCAGGCTAAGGCGATTTTACGCGGCCGTCGGACCAAAGCTCAGCTTAAGAAAAAACAAGGAACTGCCCGAAGCAACCAAACCGAATTAAAATTTTAGACCCCCGCTAGAAAATTTAGCAGGGGTCTTTTCTTTTTGTGTTATTTCTATACAATGTTTATATTACACCAGGTAGTTCTGCCCGGGACTTGAAGCATGGAGTGCGAAACTTGAAACATAAAGCGTGAAGTTTGTCTCTAAAAAATAAACCTTTATACCAAATTTTATTATAAAATAGAAAAAGGACGCAAGATTACCTCGCGTCCTTTTTGATGTTGGCGATAGGCAATGATTAATTAGCGCCTATTTTTTGGAATTTTACTTGCGACTGAGAGCGACAGCGACGATGAAAGCGCCGGCGGCGATGCCGACGGCGATAACGAAAGTGACGAAAGCGACGTTGGAGATGACGAGAGCGACTGCGCCTTCAACGATAGCGCAGGCGATAGAGATGACAAAAGCTGCGATAGCGACGATAATGCTGGTGAGGGTGACGACGAGGGCTTTCCTCATGGAAGTTCCTCCTTTTGTTTTGTTATTTTTATTAAAGATCTTGTTGATTGTTTGTATTAAAATTGTAGCAGATTTTGACGATTTTGTCAATACTGTGTATAGTAATAAAATTATACTCTATTCGGTATTCTATACCCTCGTCGTCTTGTTTTTGTTTTTTGAGTCTAATTTTTGAATTCTTTCTTTGACTTCCCTGCCCGACTTCGCCTTGACGAATAAATTAATTAATTGAAGCATTTAATTTAGATAATATATTTTTTTAAATCAATCTTCTTTATAAGAATCGGCGAAGTCAAGGCGGGCGGGTATTTTCTACTTTCTTGCTTTATTCTACTTTCTACTTACTACTTTCTATTTTCTAATTTTAAATTACGGGGTATGAAAATAAAAGTTATTTTAACTGGCGGGGGAACCGGCGGTTCGGTGACGCCGCTTATCGCCGTAGCGCAAAATTTAGAATCACGTTATCAAAATGAAATAGAGTTTTTATGGTTAGGGACAAACAACGGGCCAGAAAAGAAATTGGCTTCAAGATATAATATAAAATTTATAGTCATACCGGCCGGAAAATGGCGTAGATATTTTTCTTGGCAAAATTGTTTGGATATTTTCAAGGTAATCGCCGGTTTTATTTGCAGTTTTTTTATTATCATATTCTATCAGCCGAAAGTAATTGCTTCAGCCGGAAGTTTTGTTTCAGTGCCGGTGGCGTGGGCGGCCTGGCTTTTAAGAAAACCATTCTTGATACATCAGCAAGACGTGGTGCCCGGGTTGGCTAATAAATTAATGACGCCCTTCGCAGAAATAGTTACCGTGGCCCTGGATAAATCTTTAAATGATTTTCCGCCTCAAAAAGTTAAATATGTCGGCAATCCTTATCGGCAGGAGATTTTGAACGGCTCAAGAGAAAAAGCTTTTAATTTTTTTAAGCTTGAAAAAAATCTGCCGGTGATTTTAGTGATCGGCGGCGGTACGGGTTCGGAATTTATGAATCATCTGATTATTGAGGCTTTGCCGGAATTAACAACATTTGCTCAGGTGATTCATCTTAGCGGCGAGAGCAAATCTTTAGGTGCCAAATCAAATCACTATAAACAATACTCGTTTTTACAAGAAGAATTAAAAGATGCTTATGCCGCGGCTGACTTAGTGATCACGCGCGCTGGCATGGGCGTTTTAACCGAATTAAGCATTTTAGGAAAACCATCCATAATTATTCCTATTCCGGATTCACACCAAGAAGCTAATGCTGATTATTTTGCGGAGCGGGGCGCGGCTGTTGTTTTGCCGCAGAATAATTTAACCCCGCAGATTTTAATAGAAAAAATTAAAGATTTAATTGCTCACAAAGAAAAGTTGTCGCTCTATCAGGAAAAAATAAAAACAATTATGCCAACTGACGCTACGCAGAAATTGGCGGATATTATTTACGACTATCGCAATAAATGAAGTTCGAAGCCTGGAGCGTGGAGCATGGAGCTTGGATCGTGAGACATAAATTCAATTTCCCCGCCTGAGGCGGGTCAGCCATGGGCTGATAAATTCTAAATTCTAAATTCTAAATTCTAAATTCTAATTTTCTATGTTTATCACGGTTCACTCTGCTTCGGGCGCCTATATAGGCAGATTAGTTCATGACCCTGTTTTAGCTTTTCTGATAGGCATAATCAGCCATTTTGTTTTGGATTTTATTCCTCATGACGACTCCAAGCTTACAAAACCCAACGAATTAAGATTAAAATTATTTTTTATTGGCTTGATTGACGGATTAATCGCTGTTCTTTGTCTTTTTATGTTGCGTTCAAGGATAGATTTATTTTCGTTGTCAATTATGGCCGGCGTTGCCGGCACGATTATACCCGATATTCCTTGGTTGATTTATAAGCTTTTTAGTGTCAAATGCCTGGAAGGATATTATAATTTTCATAAAATTTTCCATCGGAAAAAGATAAATATCAAGTATTGGCAAGGCGTAACCATTCAGATAATTTTTCTAATTATCCTAACCTATTTGATTATAAAATAAGGCGTCCAAAAACGGACACCCTTTTTTCTTTTTTATATTTAATTGTTCTTGACATTTTCGTTAAAATTTGCTACAATTTTAATATCAACAATAACAATTAGTTCTTAAAAAACAAAGAAACAAAAGGAGGGAAAAATGCCGAAGGTTATCGAAAGGGGTTCGGTCAAGCCGCCGTCAGGATCGGTGCCAGCGGGAATCCAAAAGAGATGTATCAACTGCGGGTCATTGCTCGAAACGACAGAGAATGAAATAGCGATACCCGTACCCCTCATTGTCGGCGACGGCAGCCAGATCCCAGGATGGGAAATCGCTTGCCCAGTGTGCGACCGATTAGTGCTCATCACAGAAAAAGAAGCCCGATAATCAATTCAAGGGGTGTCCAAAAACGGACACCCTTTTTTCTTTTTTATATTTAATTGTTCTTGACATTTTCGTTAAAATTTGCTACAATTTTAATATCAACAATAACAATTAGTTCTTAAAAAACAAAGAAACAAAAGGAGGGAAAAATGCCGAAGGTTATCGAAAGGGGTTCGGTCAAGCCGCCGTCAGGATCGGTGCCAGCGGGAATCCAAAAGAGATGTATCAACTGCGGGTCATTGCTCGAAACGACAGAGAATGAAATAGCGATACCCGTACCCCTCATTGTCGGCGACGGCAGCCAGATCCCAGGATGGGAAATCGCTTGCCCAGTGTGCGACCGATTAGTGCTCATCACAGAAAAAGAAGCCCGATAATCAATTCAAGGGGTGTCCAAAAACGGACACCCTTTTTCTTTTTTCAAAATTATTCTACGGGGTTGACAAAAAGTGAAATTTTTGATATATTAATAGTAATTGAATCGGTCTTTATTGTTCTGTCTATCAGTAGCCAAAATGACATCCCTCCTAGTTGTGAGTAGCTTAAATCAAGGTTAAAGCCTGCTTGTCAGGTAGAGACCTTGAGCTGGTAGGCAGAATAATCGAGATCGACCCCACACACCAAATTTGCGCCAACATACCAACATAAAGTTTCTATACAATTTTTGTTCTGCTAAATTTGGGCGGCGATTGCCCGAATGGGGCAGGGTTATTCACCCCCGCGCCGCAGATGAAGTTTAGAGGCAAATTTGGTGCGGGGGTAAATATTTTATTCAAATAAAAAGAGAGCGGCCCGAAGCCGCTCTCTTTATAATTTTCTATTTTTTATCCACAATTTCTTTTTTTAATCTTTCAACCAAAGATTTTAAATCCATTTGGCCGAGATCTCCTTCTTTTCTCTTGCGGACAGCCACTTTTTTAGCGGACTGTTCTTTGTCGCCCAAAATTAACATATAAGGAATCTTTTCATGTTCGGTGTTTCTTATTTTTTTACCAAGGGTGTCATTGGCCAAATCAATTTCCGCGCGAATTTCTTGCAAGCGGAGTTCATCGGCCACTTCTTGGGCATAAGCGTTAAATTTTTCGGAAATCGGCAAAATTTTAACTTGCGTCGGCGCTAGCCACAAAGGAAATTCTCCGGCATATTGTTCAATTAGTACGCCAATAAATCTTTCAAAAGACCCGAACAAAGCGCGATGCAGCATATACGGTCTTTCGTGTTGGCCTTCTTTGTTTGTAAAGATCATATCGAACTTTTCCGGTAAGTTAAAATCAAATTGCAAGGTAGAACATTGCCATTCTCTGTTAAGGCAATCTTTTATTTTAAAATCTATCTTCGGGCCGTAAAAAGCCGCTTCGCCTTCTTGTCTAATATAGTCAAGTTTTTTTTCTTTCGCCACTTTTTCTAATACTTTTTGCGTAAATTCCCACCCCTCGTCGTTGCCGGCGTATTTTTCTTTATTATTCGGATCCCTTAAGGATAAATAGATGCCATAGTCTTTAAATCCGAAAGCGCTTAGCATAAATATAATAAAATCTATAACTTTTTTTAATTCTTCGGCTACCTGTTCCTTGGAGCAAATAATATGCGCGTCGTCTTGAGTAAAGCCGCGTACGCGCACTAAGCCGTTCAACTCCCCGGATTTTTCATAGCGATACACGGTGCCGCACTCTGCCCAACGGAGAGGCAAGTCTCGATAAGAATGCGGGCGAGATTGATAAAGCATAACATGAAACGGGCAATTCATCGGTTTAAGCAAATATTCTTCTTTCTCTTTAATTTCAATCTTATTTTGCAGTTCTTTTAAGGACCTGCTCACTTCAATCGGGGGATACATACTTTCGTTATAGAAGTTCCAATGACCCGATTGTTCCCATAGCCGCCGATTGCCGATATGCGGCGTTCTTACAAGTTCATACCCGTTTTTTAAGTGTTCTTTATACCAGAAATCTTCCATCGTTCGCCAAAGAATCGCGCCTTTGGGCAACCACATAGGCAGTCCCATGCCTACAACGGGATCGATTAAAAATAAATTGAGGTCTTGGCCTATTTTGCGATGATCTCTTTTTTTGGCTTCTTCAAGGTTTTTTAAGTATTCATCAAGTTCTTCTTGCGAAGCGAAAGCTGTGCCGTAAATCCTGGTAAGCATTTTATTTTTGACGTCTCCTCGCCAGTAAGCGCCGGCTATGGACAATAATTTAAAATGGCCGAGCTCTTTGGTTGAATCCACGTGCGGGCCTCGGCAGAGATCCGTAAAATCGCCAACTTGGTAAAAAGAAACTTCGGTTTCGTTATTTTTACCCAACTCTTCAATGAGCTCTTGTTTATAGGGTTGATCTTCCATCAATTTGAGAGCTTCTTTGATGTTCAAGGATGATTTTTTAAAATCCAATTTTTGACGGATAATTTCTTCCATCAAACTTTCGATTTTCTCCAGATCGGACTCGGAGATAGATTCTTCGTCTAAATCAAAATCATAATAAAATCCGTTTTCAATGGTTGGGCCGATGGCGAATTTAGCTTCCGGAAAAAGTCGCCTCATCGCCGCAGCCATAATATGCGACGTAGAATGCCGGATCATGTTTAATTTTTCGCCTTGCTCTTGATTTTTATTTTTTTGTTTCATAAATTTATTCTTTTATATTAAATTAGAACTAATTAAGTGTCAATTATGTTTAGTGGCTTAAACAGGAGAGAATTTAGAATCTTGAATTAAGAATTAAGAATTAAGAATAAAAAAAAACAGAGAAATCAAGGTGCCACCTTGACACGTGGACATTCTGGAGGGTGCGACCTCTCCAGAAACAAGCTCTACGCTCTCCGCTCAAGGCGGATCCGCTCATCGAGTCTGAGGACTCTTCAGAGTCTGAACGACCTCTGGCGGACAAGCTCCAAGCTCCAAGCTCCAAGCTCTAATCTTCTCAGGTTTTCCTCTTGACTTTTTCGTCAAAATATGCTTTAATAAATATAATTGAAATTGAATCTTTAACAATTTACCCAGTTAAATTCTGCGAAGTAATTTAATGGGGCAAAATAACAAAAAAGGAGATAGTTCCATGAAAACCATTAACGCTCTCGCCGTCGCTCTCGTCGTCGCTCTCGTCGTAGATCGCAAGCGAAATTCCAAAAAATAGGCGCTAATCATTACCGACCGAAGGACACAGAGAAAAATCTGTGTCCTTTTTCTATTATATTCCTCTACTGGGCTGGGCTTCGAGAAATTCCTTTTTTCAATGTCCTAAACGTAGCGTTTTTCATTAAGCAAAAGGGCGGTAAAGGCCTCGTTTAAATATCTTAAACCAATGGATAGGGGGCGAAGCCCCGTAGACCTGCCCGCCAGAGCCTTATGCCGTTTTAGGAAACATTGTCCATTAAGAAGAAATAAGACGGATTTTTAGTTAAGACATTATTATAGAATATCGGCTCAGGCATATGGCAGGCGGGGGAAATGAATATTTTTTAATAAGCCAATCAGCCGATTGGCTGATTCATTTTCTTCTACGGGGGTTGTCCTTTTTGCGCCTTTAATATATAATAACTTTAATTATTCAATATTAAAAAAATAAAGACGCAAACATTATGGCTGTTGAAGTTAGAAAAAAAGGAAATGAATCCGTCGAAGTTTTAGCTAGGCGTTTCGGTCAACGAGTAATGGAAAGCGGCACAATCAATCAAGCCAAGATTATCCGTTTTAAAAAATCAAAACCGAACAAAAGAGCCAGAAAGGTCAGCGCCTTAAGAAAGTCGGCTGATAAAGCTAAACGAGAATACTTAACTAAGGTCGGTTTAATCAAGCCAACCAAATTTACGAGGCGTCGTTATTAAATAAGGGGTATTAACCCCGTGTTATCCGCTCCGCCAGCTGGCGGAGCGCCCGCCTAAATTTTTCAAAAAAACTTTGGCGGGGCTCGCTCGCTTAATAATACTTCGTGATATCCGCGCTTGCTCGGAAATGAAAAATTTCATTTTTCAATTCGTAATTCTAAATTCTTAATTCATAATTCTATTTTTTAATTTCTACTACCTGGTATGAGTCTACGATCCAAAATTGAAGGTGATCTCAAATCTGCTTATTTAGAAAAAAGAACTGACGAAGTCGGCGCTTTGCGATTATTGCGCGCGGCTATTCAAAATTTGGAAATTGACTTAAAAGCAAAAAAAGAAGAAATAAACGACGAGGCAATTTTAGAAATTGTTAGCCATGAAGCCAAAAAACGCCGCGAGTCAATTGAATTATACGAAAAAGGCAACCGTCCGGAATTGGCCGAGAAGGAAAAGAAAGAATTAGCGTTTTTGCTTGGTTATCTGCCGCAACAATTATCCGATGAAGAGATCAGAACTAAACTTAATGAATTGGTTAAAAACAATAACGCGCAAGGCATTTCTGATTTGGGCAAAACAATGGGTCTGGCGATGAAAGAATTAAAGGGCAAGGCTGACGGCAAGCGCGTTCAAGATATTTTAAAAGATGTTTTATTAAAAAAAATTTCTAACTCTTAGTTGTCAATTTTTAACTAAACCCCAATGACCAAAATCCAAAATTTTAAAAAGTCGTTTTTCGTTCTCTTATTTCTATTTACTATTTGCTATTTGCTATTTTCTATTTCAGCGGTGGCTTTGGCCCAAGACTGGAATCAAGGATTAGATCAATTTCAAACCCAAACTGGTTTAGGTAACCAAGATTTAGCCACGACCATTGGCCGTATTGTTAATATCGTCCTTGGCTTCTTGGGTTTGATCGCGGTCATTATCATCGTCATTGGCGGTTTTATCTGGATGACTTCCGGCGGAGCTCAGGACAAGATTGATAAAGCCAAAGCTTTAATCAAGGCCGGCGTGATCGGTATGATTATCATTGTTCTTTCCTTTGCCGCGGCCACTTTTATTGTCAGTTTGTTGAAAAGAGTGGGGGGCGGAGGCGAAGGAGCCGGAGGGGGCGGACAAGGAAATCTTCCATCAGAAGGTAAGGATTATTTGGTGATTACCGGAAAGTATCCGAAAGCAAACGACATAGTTCCCAAAAATACTTCAATCGCGATAGCTTTTAATCAAAATCTTAATTGTGAAACGGTTAAATTATGCACAGGCGTAAATACGCCGGCTGGTTGCACGGTTAGTATAAAACAAGGGGCAAATTTTACGACGGGTATTTTAAAAGTTCAAGGTAACACCTTAGTCTTTAAATCAAATAATATTTGCCCTGATCCGTTGTCAGCTTTAGGTTGTCAACTTTGCGGCAGTTGCAATGAGAGCGCTAATTGCAGTTTAAAAGAAAAAAATCAACCATGTCCTGTTGGCACAAAAAATAATCCAGTCTGTAGCGCTTTGCCAATTCATGATCCGCTTTATACTTCATTGTCCTGTTGTTTGTCCGGCGCTTTTTGCTGCAACTGTTTCGCGCCGGGAAGTTATACGGTTGAATTATCGGGTGGAGAAAGCGGCATCAAGGCCTTAAACGGAAAATATTTGAAAAGTTCTAATAATTGGCCGTTTGAGGTGGGCAGTTTAATTGATAATACGCCGCCCGAGGTTATAGTTAATCTGCCGATCATCGATAGCACTGTGCCGATTAATGTCGGCATAGCCGTTATTTTTTCAAAACCGATAGATCCTTCTACCCTTAATGAAAATACGGTTCAAGTTGTTCAAGTTTCCTCCGACGGAGCTCTTTTACCTTTACCAGTACCAGTGCCAGGTTTTTTTGAGAGGATGACTGATACATCTTTTATCTGGCGACCCACGCAAGCTTGCGATTCGCCCAATCAGGCATGTCGTTGTTTTCCAAAAAATGCTCAAATCAAGGTGACTTTAAAAAATGATCCGCCGCCAAGCGATGGCATTCGCGATGTTAATTGTAATTTACTTAAGTGTGATAACGGAAAATGCGTTTGGAACTTTACCACCTCCAGCGATATAGATTTGACTCCGCCAACTGTCGGAACTGTTGCCCCCACCGATAAGGCCACAGGAGTTAATCGTTTGACTAATTTAATTTCTGATTTCAGCGAAACCGTTGACCCGACTTCGGTTAATTACGACACTTTTCAGCTTAATAATATTTTAGCCCAAGAAATAAAGGCGACGACCGCTCTTCAATATATTTTGAAACCATATTCTGTTTTAAGCGCCAGCCAAAAATATAATGCTACAATTTTCGGCGGCGGTTCTCCTAACGGTTCGTGCTCTACTGACCCAGGATTGCTTTGGGGCGTAAAAGATTTGGCCGGCAACGCCATGGTGAATAATTATAATTGGTCGTTTATTACCGGCGATTTGGTTAATAATGGTTTGCCTTATATTGATTCGGTGACTCCCGGCGCTGGCGCTAACGGTCAATGTATCACTATTCATGGCTATAATTTGGGTTGTTCTTCGGTATGGCCGTCAGATTCAAGCAATTTAAAAAGCGCCCAATCCGGCCAATGGGACAAGGCAACCGGAAAATGTTTAACGAAGATTAATGCCGGAACTATTACTTTTTATCGCGCTACGGGACAATGGGAAGAACTTAACACAAACGATATTTTGAAGTGGGAAGAAAGGGGGTCGCGACCAACTACCATTGAAAAATTAAAAAATTATTCTCCAGAAAATGAAATTATTATTGCCTCGCCAAGCAATGGCGCCACTAATCCGAATGCAAAAGAAATAAAAGTCTATCCGGCCCAAGGAGAAATAGTTATTCCGCCGGCTCCCGGAACGAAATAGAGAATACGATTAATATAGATAGAATGTTTAATGTCTTTAAAATAAAAATTAATTATCAAAATTAATTTTAATGTAAATATGTTCTCTTTCTCTAACCTCCAATTTTAATTTAACTAAACTCCAATGGCCAAAATCCAAAATTTTAAATTCTATTTTCCCCGCCCGACCTGCCCGCTTCGCGTTGCGAAGCAAGGCGGGCGGGGGCGGGTCAGCCTTGGGCTGATATTTTCTATTATATTCTTCTCGGTTGTTTTAGTATCCTTGTTTTCTCCTCTTTACGCTTTGGCCCAAGATTGGAATCAAGGATTAAACCAATTCCAAACTCAAACCGGCTTGGGCAACCAAGATTTAGCCACAACCATTGGCCGTATTGTTAATATTGTTCTCGGCTTTTTGGGTTTAATCGCGGTCATTATCATTATCATCGGCGGTTTTATCTGGATGACTTCCGGCGGAGCTCAGGAGAAGATTGACAAAGCCAAGGCTTTAATCAAGGCTGGCGTGATCGGCATGATTATTATTGTTCTCTCCTTTACTTTGGCTACTTTTATTGTGAGCTTGTTAAAAAAAGTGGGGGGAGTAGAGGGAGATCTTAATGGCCAGGCGTGTACCACTCCGGGCGCGTGCTCCGGTTGTTATAAGTGCGGCAGTGATAATGTCTGGCGTTTTGATAACACATGTAATACTTGTGGTAGCAACCCAGACAGTTTCATTGTTAACACGATTCAGCCAGAGCCAGAGGGCGTAACAACAGTTAGAAATCCTGTTGTGAGAATTTATTTCAATCATTCTATTAATATTAATACCGTATCGGCTGAAACAGTGAAAGTTGAACAATCAATAGGGGGATTATTTTCTCCTGTCAACGGAGATCTCTCATTAGATGGTGATAGTATAGTTAAGTTTACTCCAGCTACAAATTGTCCGGTGCCCAACGAAGATAGAAAATGTTTTGACGCTAACGGTATATTTAAAGTAACGGTCAGCGCTGGTCTTCAAAGCACTTATAATAATTTGTTTTTAAACTGCAGTAATAATAAATGCGTTCGCAATTTTAAAACCAATGATATTGTTGATACGCAAGCGCCACAAGTTAGTATCGTTAATATTTCACCTTCACAAGGAATTTATGTGCCTCAAAGCGCCGCTGTTTTAGTGACAGCGCAAGCGACAGATGATTCGGGTATCAGCAAAATAAATTTCTATCTTGACGACGAAGCCAACCCCAGAGCTACGGTCACACAGCCAGATTTGGGGACTCTCGATCGCTATCGTTTTACTTTAAATACAACCAATTTAGCTCTTAATTCTTCCCACATCATTAAAGCCAAAGCTTTTGATTTAGACGAAAATCAGGCCATGGCGGAAAAAAATATAATTGTTCGGGCTGATCATTGTTTTAATAATACTAAAGACGGGGATGAAACAGGAGTTGATTGCGGTGGAAATGATTGTCAAACTTGTCCGCCCGTTTTGCCCATTTGCGGCAATGATCTTCTTGAAACTAACGAACAATGCGACACGACTAAGTTGAATAACAAGACTTGTTCTTTGGTTGATTCGAAATATATTAGCGGTGTTTTAGCCTGTACTTCTAACTGCGCATTTGATGTTAGCGGTTGCGTGGAAGCCGGGGCAGTAGGCGGAGCCGGCGATGTTTGTAAAATATCTGGAAATACTACTTGTTCTACTGGCGCGTCTACTTGCCAAAATCCGCCGGAATTAACAACTTATTCTTGCCTTCCGGCCAATAATGATTGCCGCTGTTGTTGTAATCCGTCTAATCCGACCAGTTGTCCGAATAGTTTAACCTGCACGGCTGACAAATCTCCTTGTAGCGGTTTAAATCGGGGGCTTTGCTGCGGTTGTAAGGACGATAGCCAGTGCGGTGGTACGAATGTTTGCGACACGGCTGATTCTTGTTGTCATAACCTATCCGCGCCGTTTAATTTAGCCTTTACAACTCTGCCTACCCAGATTCAAATAAATTGGGATTACGCTAGAGATTCTTTCAAATATGTCACTACTTTTCAAATAGAGCGCGCGGAAAAGACAAGCGGAATTTGCAGTTCTTATTTAAAAATTGCTGAAGATAAAAATTGCCAACCACCAGATCTTCAAGCGACCCCCCCCAAGCCGGATTATAGTTGTTCTTATATTGATCGCGGAAATTTCGCCGGAAAGCAATGGTGTTATCGCGTAAGAGCTAAGCACGGTACGAATACGGTTTATTCTGATTATAGCGAAAGAGCTACCGAAACTATTTCTTCAACGGCTGGCTGTGTTAATAATATTGGTTGTACCGGAGCGGCTCCTTGTTGCGCATCAGGACAATGCGTGACTTGGGATTTATGCCATGGCCAATGTTCGTTTGACGATGTTTGCAAGTTGCCGGCGCTCTTATACGCGGAAGCTGATTTTAAAGTAACTGCTGACGCGGCAATCGGCGCATGTCTTATTTCAGTAGTCAATATACAAACAGGTAGTCAGAATTTTGATCAAAACAGAGGTTATTGGCTGGATAATATTAAGGCTATTGGTAAAAGATTCGGCTCATCGCAAGGTTCTTCAAATTTAGTTTTTAAAAATAATATAAATTCTACCATCATCAGCTGGCAGGATACTTCTATCGATGTCCAAGTTCCAGTTAGTTCGAGTTTTGGCGATAATCAGGTTATAGTTAAAAAAACTGGATTACCAGACAGCAATCCGGTTTCTTTCACGGTTTTAAAAAATGAAGTCGGTCCGGGTCAACAATGTTATGATAATGTTTGTCCATTGAACCCGGGTGTTTGTTGGAATCCGCCGGAAGATAATAACATTTTTTCTTGTAGGAGTAATACTACCGATGATACTACCGATTGTTATTGCTGTTGTAATCCCGTTGCCTCGCCCGATAAATGTAAATCTATTAATACGCGTTTATCCTGTAAAGCAGGCCAAACTCCTTGTACTGGCGCGAGCCGCGGCCTTTGTTGCGGTTGTCAAAAAGATAGTGATTGCGGCGTCAATATGGGTTGCGGTATGAAAGAGCAAGATATAAAATGTTGTTACTGGAAGCCAACTTGGCTGATAACTTATCATTCTTGCGGAGGCTGGCTCGCTACTGCTGATGGTGTGCCATTGAACACCGCTAATATGTTAGTTTTTGGTGGTAAAATGGATCTTGCTACTCTCAACAATGACAACATAAAAGTTTCTTACGACGGTTCTTGCTCGCCGGCGGATGACGGCGAGATTATAAATAGCAGATGTTATATCCACGGGACCATTACTCATAGGGAAGATGATACAAGGTCTTTTGCGTATTTTTTTCCTAAATCTTGTCGCTTAAAAACTAGCACTAAATATAAAATTGAAATTGTCGTGGCTGAAAATGGCGAAGGTGTAACTTCCGAAAAAGGGGTGGCCATGGGTGTTTCGGCGATTACTCCTTCTTGCGGTTGGACAAACACCAAAAAGTGCCAGAGCCAGAGTTTTACAACTTCTGCTGATGTTAATAATTTATGCAATATCAATTCTGTTGAGGTTCAGCCGAGCTCTAAAACAGTAAGCGAGGTTGGAGTTAATGTTGATTATTATGCTTACGCTAAAGATTCGGCCGGCAACGCCATCTGCGTTAATAATTTTACTTGGAGTTCCGGCGATAGTATCGTAGCAACAGTTGTTGCTTCGGCTGATCCAAAAATTGGCGTTGCCACCTCTAAGAGTAAGGGCGAGACGACTGTAATCGCCTCGACTTCAGGCAAGGTTTGTGTTCAGACTCCAGAAGAGAATCGCACCTGCGGTAAAATTAAGGTTGATTTGGGCGGTCCCCGGGTTATTGAAAATCAGGATTGCTCTGATTGTTCATTAGGCGGGCCATCGCCATCGCCCTGGAAATCTTCAACTGACGCCTGTATAAACGCTCTTGTAGTTGCAAAATTTGATCGTGCGATGAATGTCACTACCTTGAATTCAGATAATATTAAATTATTTAAATGTACGGGAACCACAGATGTTCCGATATGCGCCGAAGCCAATCTTTCGCCAGTGAATATTTCCATTAGTTCCGACAAAAAAGGATTTTATCTGCAGTTTTTAGATATAGATACGCTAGAACCTCTCAAACCCAAAGCTTTAGAACCAAACACAATTTATAAAGTATTACTTAAAAGCGGGGATACGGGCATTAAAGATTCCAATGGTTATCAATTAGACGGAAATCGCAATAATCTTAGCGATGGTACTCCAAAAGATGATTATGTTTGGTATTTTAAGACTAAATCCGGAACAGATCCTTGTTTGCTCAATAAAGTTTGTGTAAATCCTCACGAGGCGCAAATCACGCCGCCCACCCCGCCCATCACCCAGGAATTTAAAGGCGAAGTAATAACCACTAA
>ERZ1292633.2154-Hain-H41-02um-R1-2154-length-20412-cov-6_pt1 | contig 20412 bp, 10 predicted proteins | sample MGYA00564406_ERZ1292633 | MGnify/ENA primary metagenome ERZ1292633 (study PRJEB36523, sample SAMEA6512639) | groundwater metagenome | collected 2019-01-08 | study: AquaDiva: Metagenomics assemblies of 32 groundwater samples
TACTCATTCGAAAAGAAAGAAATTCGTCAAGAGGTGCACCCTCGAGTTGTCATTTTCTTCCATCATCCCCTTTCGCCGGTCGAAAGGCGGCGGTTCGCGTTTGTCTCTCGTCCTTTTTTCCTCTCTTTCCCGCACGCACATCAGGATGACGACGGTCGAGGCGGAGCATGCATTCCTGGTGCACTGCGCAGGGCACAGCTGTCGCGAAATTTATTTTCGATCGTGCCGAGAACGCTCGATGCGCTGCAATGCCCTCTTCCTGATGTCGCTCGATCCGGTGCCAGACCAATTCACCACGGAAGAAATCTCCGCGGTCAACAACTATCTTGGACCTGTTGGAGTAGCTGCCGTCATGGACGTGGTTCGGGTCAACAGGCAGCTTTGCGCGTTGCGACTGCCAGGAGTTGGTGCCACAGACGACAATGTTTACGCCATATGTGATGCCCTGCGCGGCCACGAGCGGTTTTTCGAGCTCGATTTGAACCACAACGCGGATATCACCGACGCCAGTGCGAAGAATTTCACAACGTTGCTGCAGGACTGCAAAATGTTGTCCATCGTGAATCTGCAGGGCACTCGAGTCAGTAAAAGTGTTCAACGGCAGCTGTCTGCGGTCGCGAAGCGCAACGAAATGCTGGAAGCCAATTTCTTTCGTGCGGACTACATGAGGTTGAAACGCCTGTTTTGCGAGCTGGACACGACGGGTAGTGGCCACATCAGCGTGGGGGCGCTGCTTGCCCAAATTGAAATCCCGCAAGTCGCCGCGGCTCTCGAACGTCGTTTTCAGGCGCTGGATCGAGGGTCAAAGGGCAACGATGGCTTCATCGACGTGAACGAGTTCCTCCTGTTCACGTACCCCGCCTTCAAGACGCAACACTGGCTCGAGAACCACATGCAACGAGCTTGCCCCGACGAGGACATCATTTCCGCAAACTGGAAGCGAATTCAATCCGTGATGACCAAGGCACGCTTCCAGTTTCAACAATGGCATCGAGTTCATATCTTTCATAGACATATTACCGAAGAACAAGCGAGCGCTCTCGTGGCCAACGCGGTCGAGCAGGAGTGGAAGAAGGCGGGGGACCCGGAGATGACGAGCGACGGACGGCTGGTAATCGACGCCACGTCGTTTGATGCTTCCATCGCGTTGCTTTTCGGACAAGAACTGGCCGCGTTTCGAAAAGAGCAGCTTTCTAGCTGGGAAGGGTTTCGGCTGACGCCGACGCTGGTGAAGGCCATGGCTGCCGCTTTTGGTCCGCTGACGGACCCCTCCGATGGGCCCTGTGAACGAGAGATCGGCGACATCACGGCTCACCCAGTGCAAACGTGCTGCATTTCCTTGCAACTCGTTGCTGCCCGGAAGCGTTTGGAAGGTGCAGGTCTTGGCGCGACGATCGCGGTGACCTTTGCGGAGTGGTGCAACTATGTGAACGAGTCGTTCGACTGGATGGTGTATCAAGCGTACAATCCCCCTCACGGAGGTGGAACGACGGTCCAAAAGACGTCGACATAAAAACGTCGGAAAACCCTTCTTTCTCTTGCGATGTGAAAGCATCGTTCAAATCGTTCGTATCCTCCGTGCACACTCTGCGAGCTGACATTAGTTGACTTATCAAAACGTTGCAACGCCTGCATTTTTGCGGGCTCTTCACCCCTGTATTCCCTTCAAGAATGATCCCATTTCCTCTCTCTTCTTGAAATGAGCCGTTTACCGCCGGCCTCACCCATCGACCCCGGAGTGCCCGCCGTAGCCGCGTTGAAAGGCACCGCCTCTCCCCTGCCCGCCGTTGACCAAGGGGGGCCCGCCTCGTCGTCGTCGTCCTCGTCGTCGTCGGCCCTCACGGTCGGGTCCTCCGTGTTGGGGTCGGACGCGGATGACGCCGCTCACTTTTACGGACCTCCCGATGATGACATTCCCTGCATCAATTCGCTGTCGTGCCGCACGTGGTGGACGCCGACGGCTACGGCGGCCAATCCTGCGACAGCGTCGAGGCCGGTAGTGAATGCATCCGCAAGCCCTGACGCCGCTGGAACGAAGACGGCTTGGACACAAAACGACATCTCGACAGCAGCGGCCGCTGACAGCGCACAACCGCCGAAACCGCCGCCGACCACGTCGTCACTGGCGGACCGCCCGATCGCGCATCACTTTCTGCAAAGAGACATTGTCGCCTTGCGGCCTTTCATGGAGGACTGCGTCGTGCACGCCTACTCCGTGAGGACGACGTCCTGGATCAAACGGTCAGCGCGGGCCGTCGTATGCTCGAAGCCGTTTGCGAAAGGCGCCATGCGGACGTCGCATTACTGCTACGTCATCGAGGACCCTGCCTCTCCTTCGAATGCTCAGACGACCACGGTGGCCAACATCACCCAAAGTGTACTTAGCCGCTGTCCAGCAGCCCCTAGCGCCGCTGGCCGGCCGTTGCGGCTCATGGTCGCGAAGCGCTACATCGACTCGCGCGCGGCGTCTGTGATTTTCACTGACGCTCACATGCACACCGTGGCGTCGTACTGGGCGGACACGTACAATCGCATGGATCCACCGAAATCGGTCACGTTCAACGAAGCATCTGTTTTGGAGTTGGTGGAACGTTCGCCGCCATTGGTGCTAGGCCTTGAACCCCATCTGGCGGGAGACTACGTGAAGCACAACAACAATTTGGGATACGTCAACGAAGCGAGGAATACCCCCCACGCCTTCCTCCATTTCACGTATCATTTCAGTGGCAAAACGTTGCTCATCTGTGACATTCAGGGTGTCGGCGACGTCTTCACGGACCCGCAAATCCACACGCGTGAAGGAGACGACTTCGGCGTCGGCAACTTTGGCTTAGACGGGATGCGGCAGTGCCTGGAGACGCACAAGTGCAACGCGGTGTGTCGCCAGTTGAATCTACCACCCATTACGGTGGCAACGGATCCTATTCTTTTGCACGTCGCCCCCACGACGCGAAAGAACGTGAAGCCGCTTCCGCCGGACACACCTCCGCCTCGTCCAGCTGCCGCTGCCCCGGCTTTGGTGCCGCCGCCCCCTGTGGTGCGGAAAAGCGCGTCGTCGGGTCCCATGTTGGCGGAGGAAAAGAAAGGAGGAGCGTTTCACCGCATGAGACAGTGGTTTTCGACGAAATCATGACGCCTTGGCGCTAAGGCAACTTGTTTTCCTAGTCTTCTGCCAACGGTACCTTTCAATCTGACGTTGAATCGTGTAATCACGTGATGCCATGGAGGACGAAGGCGGAAGGGGTTAATCGTTGCGAGAAATGTTGGGAACAACAAATAGCAATCCAAGTGTTTCCAAGTGTCTTCTCATTCTTCATTTTTCTTGAGATGTTAACGCGGTCGCCGGGGCCTTCGTACCTCGAGCAGTTTCGAGACGAGACGCCTACTTACCCGAAACCGGTTATTCCCTCTTCGAATGCAGCAGCAGCCTCGATCGACAAGGCCGCCATCCAGGACATGGTGGAGGTGCACGTCGCTGTCATCACAGGACTTGCCTCGCTCATCCCGCCTGACAACATCGTGACTCCCTTTCTGGTCGATCAGTGGACCCGTCTCCACGCTGATTTTGCGCGGCAAGTGTGGTTGACTTGCTTGTCGACGTCAGGCTTCGAAGACTGGTCTCCAAAATCCATTTTGCGAGCCGCGTCGCTGCCCGCGCTGCAGAAAGCATCGATATTGAACGAAGCTCACGAGACCGTTCAACTCGACAAGGTGCGAGCGGAAAATCGCGCACTGCAGCAGAAGCTTCGAGAATCCGAGAAACAGTATCATGAAAGTCAGCGGAACTACGACGCGCTTCACAGAACGTTTCTATCCTTTCAGGAAAGCACGAGCGCTAAAATGACTGAGGAACGAGAAGCCGCCGCACGAGTGGCGCAGGACTCACGTCGCCAAGCGGATGAAATCCGCCGCTTGGCGGAATACAGCCGCGCGCTGAGACGCGAAATTGACAGCCTAAAGGTCAGTGACCGCTCGTGGACGCGCATTGACGATGATGACGCCGCGGAGTCGAATCTGCAGACGACTCTATCTGCGGCCTACCGGACGGTCGTCATGGAGCATCAAATGCGCCCCGCGACGGCAAAGACTCCCCGTAGCCTGCCGGACGAAACGACTCGAACCGAGGCAGCCAAGCAACAGCGACCCGCCACGTCGTCTGGTGCTGGCAAGCCCGTGTCAGTTTTGTTTGGGGACGCAACCCGGCGTCGAAAAGCGATCGAGGCTGTGCTCGCGATTTCTGACTCCGCGAACGATGAAACCGATGTGGATCTCGCCGCAACCTTCGTCCTACCGCAACATGCGTTTTTTCGCGGAGTCTCCGGGCCGCCTTCTCGCCGCATGTCCGTCCTGGGCGGCAATCCACCAAGTCCGAAGTCCGTCAACACGCCGCATGCCGCCCTTGCACGCCGCACGTCCCTTGCCGTCACCGCAGCCTCCGCGTCGAGTCCGAGAAAGTTGTCCGTGCGACTGGGAGCCAACGCATTGGAAGTATCAATGCGACCTCAAACCGCCCCGACACGTCCACGGGGCTTTGTCGCAGGGTGGCGGTCCATCGCGCCCTCCAATAAGCAAATGCAAGACATTTATGCCAAGCTGGGGGGCAACGGCGATGGCTCGGGCGCGTTGGACAAGGCGACGTTGCGTCAGTTCTTAGCGTCAACGTATGAGGATTTTGGTGACCCGAAGCATTGGGATCGGATTCTGACGAAATTTCCCATCGTCCGTTACGACGAGTTGTGTGTATTATTGCTGCAAGTGAGTCGACTTTAGAGAACCTCTGCCTCCCTCTCACACTCACACGACCGGTATACTGGTAACCTCGGGTACTTAAAAATCAGTCATCATATTTTTATCTCGCCAGGAAACACACAACGATTGTCGTTGCGCGCCGGGCGTGATTCGTCTTTCCAGATCATCAAAAACCGCGCGGCATTTGGTTGTCCCTGGAAGCTCCTTTTTTTTTACTGCTCGTTGCTTTCTCCGTCCCAAACATGCTTTCTCGACTCGGGCGGTTGACCACGAAGCTGCAAGAGAAGGTGCAAATCGCCATGGCTCGCAGCGCCGCAGAGGCAAAGTTTATCGAAGTGATCAACGATGATGCGTGGGGTCCCACCGGCCCCCAGATGGACGAACTGATGGAGATGTACGGCAGCAACACGTCCTCGGGCGACGACATTCTCATGTTAATTCGACAAAGCCTCGACAACCGCGACGCGGCGGCGAGGCGGTGCTACAAGACGCTTCTATTGATGGATCACTTGATCCGGAACATTGACGACCGGTTTGTCGACGATTTTCGCGCCTTTAGCCCAACGCTTGTCGACATCGCCCACACGTACCGAGTGGTGAAGTCGTCCGGTCATGGATCCCCACCCCCGCCGTCGCCAGCCGAAGATCACGAGGCTGTTTCGATCCGCGAACGCGCGAAGAAAATCCACGAACTGCTGCTGAATGATGACACACTCCGTGACGCGAGGGAAAAAGCCTTAGTAGCCCGGCAACGAACGTCTGGTATCTCAGACTCGGGCAACGGCTCCAATCGCTTCAGAGGCTTCTCGGAACACGATGCGAGAGACGTTGGTGGCTTACGACACAATCATCACCACGTTATCGATCGACGCGCGCTGCCCGTCGCAGGGGACAAAGTCGCCCCTGGAACGATCGACCGCGATAAGCAGTTTGACGCCGATCACGAAATGGCGCTGAAGATGCAGCGCGAGGAAGAGGCGCGTGCCAAACAGGCAAGGCAGCTGCAAGAGGAAGCGGATTTTCGCCTCGCACTACAGGTCCAACAAGGAATGGTCAGCTCACCAGTCACCGCACACTCACACCCGTCGGCACGGCAAACGCCGCCTTCCACGGTTCATGCGGTGCAGCATCACGGCGTCACCGCACACGGCCTCGTCGCAGCGACCCACACCCATTCGCAGCCTGCACGCGCAAACGACGGATTCGGGGATTTTGTCCCCGCGCGTGGGCCCGTTCCTCACCACCCATCAGCGGCGACTGATCCTACCCCCGTGGCTCAAAGCACTCCTTTACCGAAAACAAGTCTGATCGACGATCTGTTTGGCGGACCAGCACCGACGAGCGCACTCCCAACAGCGTGGCATCCTCCAGCGACCGCCACCGCACCTCCCACGGCACCTCCTCCACTGGCACCGCGGCGGGATACCGCGGAATTTGATCCGTTCTTTTCGGCGCCGGTGCCGCCACCAGGGGCCGCCGCTGTGGCAAGGGCGAGCGATCCCGCCGCGTCGCGAACCGTCCCAGGTGTCTCAGCGAGCGCCGCGGATCCGGCAGGCATTTTCGACGACTTCGTCGCTAGTCGAGTGACCGTTAGTGCGGCGGCGGCTTCAACCTCGGGGACGCAGAATAGTAGCGGCGTCCCGTCCGGTCGGGCGTGGTGAGTGGCTACAGCGAACCCACAATACATACGGCAGCGAGCGCCACACACATATCGCTCCCAGACAATTCATATCGCCGATTTGACGATAGCACGTCTTCTTCCTTTCATTCTTTCTTTGTTTTTGCTCGAGATGGCTCTCTCAGCGTGCTCCGCTTGCGCACATTTGCGTACTGTCCGTCCGACGTTACAAGTGACTTTTTCGATGAGAACGTCTTTTGACGGTTGTGAGAAAAATTGTGCTAAGTTTTACCGCCCGCTAATTTTCGTTACTCGCACGTTTCTCTCTCGCTCTTCCCTATCTCGATCGTTCCCTCCTTTCGTCGTTTTCCTCATTTCATTGCCATGCATCGCAGCATCCACGTCAAGCACACTCCGCGCGACGGGGACAAGAAGGCCCGCGACGAAGTGCACCACGCCCTGCACTCCGAGGCCGCGACCGCCAAGGCCACCACGGCGGCGGCGGCGCCCAACATCGTCATCCCGATGACCTTGTTCTCGTTTCCAAGCCCAGCCGACAACTTCATGACCAACTACGCCCAGCTGCTGGACCAGTCGTACAGTCCGTTATTCCGTGAGGCACCGCTCGGCTACGCCAAGGTACCTGGCACCAAAATGAAGCGAGTGTGCATCATTGGTGCCGGCATCTCCGGATGCCTCGCCGCCCGTGAAATGACTCGGTGTGGATATTACGTGGACCTCGTGGAGGCGTCAAGCCGCGTCGGGGGCCGCACGTACTCCATTCGCGCGCCGGCCACGACGACCGCCGGCCAACCGGGGCAGCTCACGACCTATGAGCAGGGCGCGATGCGCATCCCTTTCTTCAACGTGAACGAACCCTCGGCCACATCGTCGTCGTACGGCCCTTGGGTCGGCGGACCCTATGACATCGGGTGGTGCAACTCGGTCGCGAACTTTTGGGCCCTCAAGTTTCAAATCAGCACGCTGTCGTTCCCGGATCCTGGCAAAGCCCCCATCACGACCCAGGACGGTCGCGTCAGCAGCAACGGCGTGAATACCGCTGTGTACGTGTACAACGGCCGAGGTGTGGACCTCGACGCGCTGTATGGCAAGGGCAAGTACCAGCCCGCGTCGGCGCCGTTCACGTACACGTGGCCGGCCGATGGTTCCTCGGCGAACATGAACCCGATTTTCCCAACAGGAACCGACGTATCCCAAGTGAAGTTTTACAACAAGGGCGACTTGATGGCGGATCCCCCCGTCGTCCTTCAGCTCGGACATGCCATACCCAACGCGATGACCTACTTCCCCAAGACGCTCAACACCAGCAACCCGAACGACGTTCAGACCTGGCAGGCGGGGGTGTTGGCCCTCCGCACCCTTCTGTACAAGTACTCCCTGTTCGCCACGATCATCACCACGGCCATCACCGGCGGCTCCATGACGTACTACACGAATAACGGTGCGACGCAGAAGCAATTGGTGATCACCAACACCCCTTCCTTCCCGCTGCCATACGACAGTCCCTCGTCTTGGATGGACTTCTGGCGCAACAAAATCATGCCGCGATACCAGAACGTCTCCTTCTACGAAGTCGCGATGGCGGGTCCCATGCTGCCGATCCGAGCGGGCGACGGGACGCTGTCCGTGAATCCGGAGTGGGCGAATGGTAACTTTGGCGGCCTCGGCATGTCGGCCGCCGAAGCGTCCCTGTTTTACACGGTTGGCGCAGGCGACGGTTCGTGGGGTGCGTTCTACCCGCAGTCCTCCTTGTGGGCGCTGCGAGCCCTGCTGTTCGGATACGCCAAGGAGCATCAGCTTATTCTGGGCATGTTGAACTCTCAGCAAACCGATGTGCGAACGACCCTGAACCCGCCCGCTGACACCACCCCAGCCGGGCAGACTCCCAAGACGATCTTGGACTCTCAGAAAAAGCCTTTCACATGCCCTCAGTACGTCGGTGTGAACAGCTTCACGCAGGGCTTCATTTTCCAGCCTCTGACGGTCAACGGTACCTACGGTGGAAAGTCGTTCTACGACCTCGCTACGGCCGCCACGCCGCGTCAGTGCAACCTGTATGTCAACACGAAGGTCACTCAGGTGAATCGTAAGGTCGTCAACGGCGTCCAGACCATCGACGTCTCCACCGTCGACGCGACGCTCCCGTACTCAAGCAACCCTACTGTCACCACGCGCGAGTACGACTACGTGCTGTGCACGGTCCCGATCTGGAACGCCCAAACCGACATGCAATGGACCAATTGGCCGCAGTCACTCATGCCGACGGAGCTGTACACCGGCATTGCGACATCCCATTGGATCCGCACCGCGAAGGTTTTCATTTGCCTGAAGCAGTCGTACTGGACGGACACGTCGGTGAGCAACCCAATTCCCCAAGTGCTGTCGACCAACTCCGTGCTGCAGGATGTCTACGGCTATGGCGCGACGTCGGCTGGTGGTGCCAGCAATGGGGCGGGCGTCATGCTGCTGAGCTACACCTGGGAGGACGACGCTCAGAAGTTCGAAGCGTACCAAGAGCAGGAGCTGGCCTTGATGTTGACCAATCGGCTGCGCAACGTCTTGAGCCAGTCGGGTTACGCTCCCATTGACAAGTACATGCTGGACCCAACCCTGAAAGCGGCAGGCAGCTATTTCGTTTGGATTTGGGAGAAGCAGCCCTTTTATCATGGCTGCGCCAAGGCGTACCAACCAGGCATCGAAAATCTGAGCATGAAGCTGATGCTGTTCAACAAGTGCGGCGCGCCCGCCACCGACGGCGCTGGCGATGCGGCGAGTGGTGTGTTCTTCTCTGGCGATTCATACAGCCTCGAAAGTGGCTGGTTGGAGCCTGCCATGCGCTCCGGCATCGATGCGACACTGTGGATGCTCTATAAGGACCCCAACACCATGGTGAATTCCTTCAATACCGGCTTCCAGTTCCCATCCGGCTATCAAAGCGCTTCCTTCATGACGTGGGACCAAACGCAAGTCACCAAGCAACTCGGTCCTGCCAAGACGCCTTCGACAGAGTCCGTCACCCGTGCCGAAGGAAAGCGCGATCGATCGTAAATGGTGCAAAAAGCAAGGGGTAGGTGCGTCGCGGGACCTTCAGCCCCAGAACAAACAACACCAGCGCTTTCTGTCCTCTCTCTCTCTCTTTGAGCCTGCTTTTGTTTGAACCCAGCACACTTCGTGCCTTACTTTTGACATTACCTCTCAACCCTCGACGATATTTTCCCCCCCTCGCTTTCTTCGTTCCTTTCTCCCTCCCTCTTGAGACAGTTAGGCAGCTCTTTGCGCGGCCGACTGGTCTCACCGATTTTTTTTCTCCCCTCCTTGAGAGCCCTTGTCCCCATCACGCGAGAGCAGTATCGTTTCCTCCGTGGGGGAAGTTGATTTCCCAAAGCAAACAGCCGACAACGAGAGAAGCGCAGAAACGAAGGAAAAGAAAACAACGGCAAACTGTACGTAAACGTAACGAAAAGCAGGTCTTTTTCTCTCCCATCATTCTTTTTTTTCCCCCCCACATCCCGCCGCAGAAACGCAAAACGATGAATTGCTACGTACGTCCCAGGAAAATAGATACCTACGTTGCCGTCGATTTTTGATTCAATGATCACGCACCCAGAACTTTATCGTCTCCCCTTTCTCGTTGTTTTTGTCAGCCCCATCTTCGACATGAACGGTGCAACATTGGAGCAAGTCCTACCGCAGCTGATCGAATTGATCACTGTCGGCCTCCAAGGTCACCGCGCGAAGGAGGCAAATGCAAAGCTCGAGCAGCTGAAGTCGCAGCCTTGGTTCATCGGCGCGTTGAACCATATTTTTTCCTTAGACAATGGAGGCCCACCCCTCGTCCCGGCTCAGGCGTTCGCGACGTTTGGCTGGTCCCCGTACCGTCAAATGGCGGGTGTGATATTAAAGAATTCGATTAAGGCCTCCGTGGAAGCGTTGGGTGGTGCGTCCAATGCACCGTCGCTCTTGGCACCCATCGCTCAGACGGCCACTCGCTTGTTGACCACGTCCACCGAACGTCGTATTACAAGCACCGCGGCGCAGCTGGTCGCCAAGGTGACCTCCATGTGCGGCGTGGCGTGGTGGGCTCAAGTCGCGCAGGTCGATCTTCCGTCTCTGTTGCTCGGCGACATGCTGGGCCCAAATAGCAACGACCAGTCCAAGGAAACGGCACTGCTGGCGATCGAGTACCTGCTCGAGGACGCCAGCGCCTCCATCGGTGAGACGTGTTTCAACATCATTTACGCGATCTCAGATGTGTGCGTCCATCCGCAGACCGCCTTAGCCCTGCGCCGCAAGGCCATCGCCGCGCTGACTTACCCCTACGAAATCGGGGCACGCATGGACTGGAATGTCGAAAACTTGCAGCCTTTTCAACTCGGCCTGTGCCGAGCGGTCGTCCGCGTTGTGGAAGTCGTGTCAATGATCATGTCGACGCCAAACGTTGACCTCCGCGTGGCTCAATTGTGCCTGCGCGGCTGCACGCTCTCATTGGACTACACCTCTTACGTTGGCCAGGATCTCCCTCGCTTCGTGGCGCAAACGCAAAACTGGATTCCGGCCGTTCTTCATTTTGCGGCCAGGCAGCCCTCGTTGCAGTGCCAAGTGAGCCAGGATGGCAGTCTAGAGTGTGATGTCGCCTGCGAAGCGCTCGACTTGGTCGAGAGCATCTTATCGTTTGATCAGCGCTGTGGCGCCAACGATGACCTCCGGCTCGTCGCTGCCATTGAGCACGCGCTCCCGCAGTTAATGCCGCTCGTGTTTCAAGCAGCCGTCATGCGGGACGCCGAGCTGCAATCCTTGTTAGAGGGCGACTCGCCAACGTGTCGCGACCCACCGCGGCCTCGCCGCGCGGGGCAAACCAAGAATCGCGCAGGTCGCAGTGCGGGTGCTGATGCGGACGACGACGACAGCGCGAAGACAGGTGCGACTCTCCGCGACAGTGCCGGACGACTGTTGGACCAGCTTGCCCTTGGCCACGGAAGTGTCGTCTTCGGTCACGTGCTAAACTTCGCCCAGAACAACTTTAGCGCGGCAGACTGGCGCTTGCGTGAAGTGACGTTTCTCGCGCTTGGTTCGGTCGCCGAAGGCTGCCAGCGTCAGATGGAACCGTACCTGCCCGTGTTTATTCCCCAGCTGTGCGCAACTGCCAGTGATCCAAACAACAAAGAGCCGGTCGCGGTTCGGTCCATGGCGCTGTGGACGATATCTCAGTATGCGTGCTGGCTGTTCGAGTCACCCGCGCCGCGCGTGGAATACATCGCCGGCGTGGTCAATTGCTTACTGTCGGGGTTGAGTTTTCCCAGCAAGCGAGTCCAGTGGGCGTCCATCAGCGCGCTGCGTCAGTGCGTCCGCAACGCCCTTCGGTTCGACCCTCTGGCGTCGTCCCTGTCGGCGCACCTCGGCAGCGTCTTCACCGCCATCACCGCCTGCTGTAACGTGTTTCATGGGAACAACCTCGCCGTCTTGTGCGACCTCACCATCGAGTTCATCCCGCTCATGAACGAGCAAACCGTGGGTCCGGCCGTTCAACCTTTCTTCGTGTCCCATGACGCAGCTTTGGGACAGCTCGCGCAAACGCTGGAAATGCACTACAAGCACGACCAGCCTGTCGATGTCGTCCTAGACGCTTTTGAGCACGGTCGCGTTCTCGTGTGCGCGTTTCAATGCTTTCCCCCAGCCTTTGGCGAACATCCGCAACAACTCCTTCAAGTGTATCTCCAAATTGTCAACACGGTTGGGTCGTACAAGGTGACCGACAATTTGGACATTCAGAGTTATCCGCTTCACTTGGCGTGGCAATTACAGCTGTCGTTGACCACGCAAGCGTTGGCGGCATTCACGACCACGACTAGCTCCGCGTTACTCATGGCCGCGGTCGAGTCGCTGAAAAGCGGCGACAATGAGGCCGCGATCATCGGATGCAGCATTCTGTCCGACCACGTCAACCGGCTTGGGGTCCACGGCATCGGCGGCGGCGCGCAGTTTATTTGCAGCGCGCTTGTCCCGCACTTACATTTCACCGAAACGCCGTGGCTTGCCTGTGAGGCAGCGACGCTGCTCGAGAAGCTCATCTTGGTCTATACCCAAGCCGAGGGTCAGTGCCACTGCGCGGATTCAGCCGTGCCGCTCATTGTCGCGCAAGTCCGGGGCGACACATACGACAATCAGGCCATGGATCACTTCGCCGTCGCGGCGGCGGCCCTCTTGGTACTGCGCCCTCAATGCGCAACGGTCCAGTGCGTCCACGAGATTGCGCTGGCTCAAAAGAATCTTCCGAATGATGAGCCCAAGGCAAAGGGCACGAAAAGCCTGGCCACCGCCATCGCGACGAGTCCCAACGTCACGATGGATCCCTCCTGGCAGCGAAGTGTCGAGGCGTTTGTGCGCCTCCTAGTCAGCTGGCAGCGCGAAGGCCAACAGTACGACAATTTTGTCGCCACGGTAAGGGCCGCTCTTGCCAAGTTACAGGCGTTGCACGCCGGATTCTTGAAGCATGTCATGGATTCGCTTCCAGCGTCGAACCGTGTCAACTTAAACCAACTGTTTGGCATGTGAGAGAGTCGAGAAAACGAGTAGCAACGTGAGTTGAGATGTTACGGGTGTGTGTGTTGTGACGGCACGGTCCCTTTCACGAGGCTACAACATGTATGGAACGACGACCCCTTACGGTGGTGGGTTCAAAACTGCGACTGGTTTGTAATGGGCGCGACCGTCCAACTCTTCCCTTCTGGCGAACACAAAAACAAAACCGCCGACGAAAAAAATACATTCTATTTTCATAATTTCACATTGTGTTAGACTCATCTTGATGTTTGCGGGGCGAGCGATCAGCGGAATTATCAGCGGGCTTCGTGTGTGATCGTCGTAAGCGGCCCAGAGGTCAAACGGGAGGGGGACTACATTCCACCCAAAACGAACGCAGTCGGTGGCGGCCGTCAGGGGAAAGGGAGTGTCGCCAAAGAGAGTGGTGGGCTTCAGGGATGCCTCGGCTGGGAGGGGGGAAGGGGCACCACACATCCATTCATCAGGCATCACACCAATCGATCGCACAGAAGCAGCGTTGGCCGCTGCGGCTAAAAAAGCACAAAAGTATACCACCCAAGGGAAGGGAGGTTTGTGGTCATTCCGCTTATGAGAAGTCAGCGTTTGATCAAAAAGGTACCCCCCACGCGCGGGTTTTGCGCTTTGGAGCGGCCAACACCCGGTCCGGTGAAGTGCCCCGCACCAACACTCCGGGGGGGGGGGGGGGCACGAAAAATGTTGTGGGAGAATAGTAATAATTACCCTTCTTCTTCTCCCCAAACGTTGTTCAGAGTGAGTCTCAAAAGCACTAAGAGCGAAACGGGCCGCCCGCACCTCGTCGCGCCCCATGTCGCCCCCGTTAGCCTTGATGTCGCTTGCAAGTGACGCGGTTCACACGACTTTCGACGTGAACGCGAACCTTCGTCCCTCATCATCCTCGTTGGTCCATGCCGACGGGGGGAGCAGCGAGTCATCATCCGCCGCGTCGCCACCGCTGCTAAAGTTGATGACGATGGTTTACGTCGTCGACACGCGAGAGCGGAAGGTGCTTCTAGGCCACAAAGCCCGCGGCTTTGGCGCCGGTAAGTGGAACGGCTTCGGCGGGAAGGTTGATGCCGCGGACCCTTCTATTCAGGCCGGCGCCCAGCGAGAGCTCGAAGAGGAGTGCGGCCTCCGATGCCGCGCTCCCCTCACGCGCTGCGGGGTCATGTTCTATGAGTATCCTGTGGAGCTGGAACGCCGCACGCTGGAGGTGCACGTGTACTGGACGGACATTAGCAACGTGGACGGGGTGCCCCGACCCTCCGAGGAGATGAACCCGATTGACTGGTTTGGCTTCGACGATGTGCCGTTGGATCGCATGTGGGCGGACGATCCATACTGGCTTCCATTTTTCCTCGAGCAGTGCCATGCCTTGTCAGCCAACCTGCGTGCGCCGAGGAGCTTCGCTGGAGTGTTTCGATTTTCCAATTTTGAAACCGTAAGCGACTCATTCGTGGTGTGGCTGCCGCCGGATCTTCCCGGCTTGCGCAGTGATTTGCTTGTCGGATAGTGGCGCACTTTGTTTTTTTGTGGGAACCCCACATTCCCAACCGACATGTGGGGAGAAAATTCAATTCGCTCCGCGTTGGTCTCTGGCACAAATGACTTCTCTCTCCTTGGGGTTTTGCCCAAAATACTCGTTTTATCGAGCGTTGCTCTGTCCTCGTATGTGACAATTTATCTTGGGATCTGAGGGCGCTGAGAGAACAAAGCGTTTTTGCTGGTGTACCCATGTCGTTTCGCGTGACGCGTCTCTCGCGAGGCGCGGCGACGTCGAATTTCTTCGCCCCACCTGCCAGTGGCCGTTGGATAAACCCGCCGCACCAATGGACCATCACGGACGTCATGTTTCCCATCTGGTGCCTCGGCGCGCCGCTTCTGGTCTTTGGCACGCTGCACCAGATGTACTACGGCGCAAATTTTTCGCACTACCAGCAGAAGAACTACTACCACACGCAGCCCTACACGAAAGAATTCATCCACAAGTACCATCGGCTCGAGCGGTGGCGCTTCTACTGAGCGCAGGTGGACAGGAATGCGTCGGTCTCCTGAGTTATCTGAAACGCGGGAACAGTGGCGGAACTGCCAGATTTTTTGCGTCCGAAGTAGTCGCGTTTTTGTTCCCCCGCCGCTTTTTGTTCCAAAAAGTGAAAAGAGGACGTCGTTGTGTGTCGTTGTCAGGAAAGCGAATAGTCTGAAAAGGGCGGTGCGAGACGATTCCGTTCAATTTGATAGCTAGGCCGGTCCAAGTCAGCGACGCCTTTCGATATCGTATGTTCGATGGGCACTTTTCCCAAAAGACAAAAAGCACTTTTTAATCTCTCCCACTTTTCTCCTCTTTCTCGTTCCTATCCACCTTTCTCACTCGGCAATAGCCAGTATTTATTGATGTTGCGGTACTCGAGACTGTGGAGAAGGGGTGCGTCGGAGCCAATTCCTCTCGGAGGAAAATACCGAAAGCCGACGCCCCGCCGTTTTGGTGGCGTCCCGATGATTCGACCGATCTACGCGGACTTTTTGAACATTCAACCAGGGAGGCCCATTCGCGCGATTCTCGATCGGCGCATCCTCCCGCCGGTCTTGTATGAAAAGGCGGATCAGCTGGTCGCGATCAACGAGGCTTACGCGGAGTCTCGCGTGGAGTTGCAAGTCAAACTCACGATATCACAGTTAGCGGTCGGCGTTCGCAACGCCGATGAGTTCATCCAGAAACATTTGATGGCGGGAGACCACCGTCCCACGCTACACGATCTGTGGTTCAAAGACGAGGTTGGCCTGGCATATCATCAACACGTCGTGTCGGCCCTGCCGGCGCACGAGCTAGTGCCGATCGCATCGCTATTAGGCTACGACTTCAAAATAGGCCGCATAGACCTTCCGAGGGCCGAGGAGGTCTTTCACGCGCTGTCCGATAGCACCGTCGCCCACAGCGCCGTGGCACGTCGCGAACTTTTCAACCAGATGGTGCGATGCTACGCACTCGCGGATGAGGCCGACAAGGGAATGGAAGTCATTCGCACGATGAAGGCAGGTCAAATTCGCCGCACTTTCGTCACCTATGCCCCGTTGTTCAGGTTGGCGCGCAAGAAGCAGGATCCGGTCTTGTACGAACGATTGAACGTCTTGGTCCGCGAGTGCGAAGGCGGCTTGTTCAACAAGTGGCTTTTCATCGACATGCCGCGGTTGGTGCACATCTTATGGGTGGCGGTCCGGTTCAGCTGGGCCCAGCTGTCGGTACTCCTGGTTGTGTTCGCCGGCATGGTCTTCTCGTTGACACTGATGTCAATTGGTGTGGGATGACGTGTGTGCGGCGGCGGCTTTTTTTTTTCTCTCTCTCATTGAGAGACAGCCGTTTTTCTTCCCGCCTCCATGGGATGTCCTTTGAGTTGCACGGCCCGCCTCCAAACGGCAAGAGGGAAAGAGAGAGGGAGAGAGCATGGGAGGGAAAGCCACGAAAGACAGCCGCAGTAGTGACCCTACGCAGCCGCCGAAGATTATTGTTGGCAATGCGACTCGCAGCAACGACAGTCATGCACCAGAAGTGGAGCTCGATGACGCCTTGGAGACTGATGTGAACGAAGACGGCGAAGATGACGGCCGCGTGTACCACCGACAGGGTCTGCGCGCCCGATTTCTCACCTCGGCGGACATTTTCGCAAAGCGCGCAAGTCGCCGCAGCGACGCCTACTATCACGCGATCGAGCAGTTTCAATCTCGCTACGTCAACGCGTGCACCACCGTCGTCGCCACGTTAGGCGGCGGCGGCATGGGGCCCAATGAGGCGTTCCAGCAATGCTTCGAAACGCTGGACGACAACCCGAAGACGCGCGCCAGAGCGTTGGTGCTGGTCGCGGAGCGCTTCGCTCACGACGTGCTGAACGCCGTCACCGCGCGGATCGACGATCTGACATCGGTTGGCGAGTCGAATCGACAACGACAACGCTTCGATGAGCCAGGCCGGAGTGCCAACCAAACTGCCAACGCGGAAGCCGCGATGGATTTTTCAGACTCGATGGCAGCAAACTGGCTGTTGGACGAAGAGCCTGACCGCGCAGCTCCAGCTGTGACGGAGCCGGGCCTGGCCACGCGAGTCAGTTCAGATGATCATCCGGATAACGACGGGACAACCGCAGCGCTGTCGGTGGCTCCGATTTCAGCATCGCTGCAGGATGACGCGGATGTCGGGGTTTCTTGGATCGAGGCGGGTTTTTTCTTGTTTCTCTGGAACGCTGCGCTGGGTGACAAAATCGGACGAGGTGAAGCCAAAGGGTGCCGAGCCGTGGTGGACCTCATGCAGCCTTTCATCCGCGTGCCGCTGGCCTACCACGTGACCTACAAGGGCCGATCCATCACCGCGGTTAGCGTCGCACCCATCGATGCACGGCGGGAGTTGCTGTCGCGTCCGGCGCCACTTGACTACGAGACGCCACTCCGTGAGATTGCCGCCGCGTTCAACCTCAGGGTTCACGCAGTGGGTCCTGACTGCACGTCCGCTTCTCCCCCGGAGCTCAAACTCTTCCGGGGGCACGACGCACGACGGTACATGATTGGCAACCTGGGGTGGATGCCCAAAGTGCCGCTTTCAGACGGCTCACGTTACAACCCGATTCATGAAGGGGCGGCCATGTCCATGAAATTGCTCATTCGCTTGCCAGCAGACCGAATGGTGAGCACCCGTACGTTTCATGTGGCCTCGCAAGTCGCCGATGACGACGTCGTCATGAACATCATGTGCGACGCGGTCGACAGCGATGTGCACAATGTCCCGCATGAATACATTAAGGCCCTCCGGGTCGCGGCGCAGGAGCGCCGAGAAGGGCATCATGATCTCCCTGACATCATCTCGTTGTTTCGAAATCGCGGGTTCGGATGCCATTTCCTCGGTGTGCTGTTGATGTCACTGCTCAGAAATGTCAGTCCGCCTCGCCGCCTGGTCGACGACGTCATCGTGGAGATCATGGCGCGCGGGCTAAAAGGGTTCATCCGCGCCGCGATGTGCGAGGGTCTCGCGGCGCTCGCACCCCCACGGTTCGATACGGCAGCCGCCATCGCCAAGCGAAGCGCACACGGGGCCGACGCGCACTTGACCTGGCTCAAGCCCCCGTCTCAATCCAACGAAACCATCAATGCGCGATTCAACAACATTTGTCGTTTTGTTCTCGCCAACGTTGTGTTTTACGCCGGTCGCGAGGTGCCTCGAGAGGCGAATGCGGCAACAGGAGTGACAGGCATTGTATTTCCTCAAGATATCTACGCCGGCGTGTGCATCCCGTTTGTCTACTCCAAGTTTCGTCTCCAGTACGATGATGTCGATCTGTTTCAGCAATGGCCAGTGGCCATGCGGCGCAGGATCTACGAAAAGCTATGCGGCATGCTTGGAGTTATCGTGAAGGACGGCGTGGTGGCCACGACCACGCCGGTGCTTGGGGCTGTGTCAACGCCGCCTTGGGGCCCCGTGTTCAACTCGGCGTCGGACGACGGGGACATTGAGCACTGGGTGAACGAAACGGTGTTCGCTCCGTGGGTGGAACTTCGCCGGCAGTATGTCATTTCCACGTTCGTCGAAACCACGCAAGAGCCGCGACGCACCGACTGGGAAATTCTCGGCATCAGCCTTGTGCCCCTGTTACGATTGGGCATCGCCTCCGCTGCGATAGAGACGCTGATCAACGACCGTCTCGGCCGCTTTTTCGACCAACCCCATCATCAGCTGCTGCTACGTGCCCGGTCATTGCGGAAGCATGAAGTTCAGATCTACGTGGAATCGGTGCAATCGATGCCGGCCGGTACGCGCTCGGCGGAGCTGGCCATGGATTGGACGCACGCGCTACGAAGGCTCGCGCTCGCCCATCACGACTGTGGCGAATACAATGACGCGCGCAGCTTGTTGGATGACGCCGCATCGATCTGTAAGGATATTCTGACGGAGGGTAACCGATACTGCGCGGGATACTATCGGCGCGTCATGCAGGACTTGGCCGCGTATCGTCCGGATGCGCAAGAAGAAATGTTGAGCCTCTTGTCAAAGCACTGCCCAGGTGATCAACAACTGGCACGGGACTTCATCCGGCTTGCCAATCACACGTTGACGGAAAGCCGGGCCACCGCGGACCTCGACCCGCGGACGGATCCATCAGGAGGGGGCAGCCATGCGGAAAGTAGTGCCGCGAACGAACAGGACACCGATGGAGGAGGAGGAAACGACATGGAGCATGCGGTCTCACGTATGATGCAGCATTTGGCACGTGCCGACGCGCTCATCGATGACCTTTGGCAGCCTACGTTGAGTCCCAACGTTGTGCCGGTGAGCAGCACCGATCTCCTCATCCAGCGACTTCGAAAACGGCATCAGCACCTCGTGGTCATGGTGAATCGATGCCTGGCGCAACTGCGCTTGGATGGAGCCGACGTGGAGGTGATTGCTGAGGACCTCGTCAACGTGGCGACGGCGCTCGAGAGCCACGCCCTGGTGTCCGATGCAGCTGCAGGGCGCGCGCACGCCGGCGACCTCGACTGGAGCACGTCGGTGTGGCAAGGTGCCCCGCCCTTCGTCATGTATGCCGTGGCAGATGCATGCGACGCGGCGAGTAGGCCCCAAGATGCATCGTCGTGGCGGAGCAAAGCGCGCGCCAAGGAGGAAGAACTGATCAAGTCCGACACGGCGTACTGCTTCTTGTTATCTCCGGGAGTGTGACACGACATACTACGAGGACAGTGCCCGGTTGGTTGTCAACTTCCAGTCGAGTTCGCTATGAAATTCACAAAGCGCTACAACATTATCCGCGGTCGACTTTTATTTTATTTTATTTTATTTTCGTTTTGCATTTTCTTTTCTTTCGACCTCGCACAGAGTTTGGTTGCTCTCCTTCCCTCTCCGGCCTTCCTTCCCTAGTCACTCTCTCGCGGTAACCGAATGACGTCATCGTCGGGAGGAGCAGCGATCGACGTGACCGGGATGGAGGTGTCATACTACAAGATTCTAAAGCTCAAGACCACGGCCTCGGAGAAGGAAGTTCGCGACGCCTACAAGGCACTGATCTTGTCCGCCCATCCCGACAAAGGTGGCTGCGCTCAGCGATTTCGGCAGCTACAAGCTGCCTACGAAATTCTCCGTGACGCGACGTCGCGGAAGACGTACGACGAAAAGCTTCGCGATCTGAAACGCAAGCGGTCCTTCCACACTCCGGATGCGATGCCCGAGGTCAAAGCGCCCTATCGTTGCTTCCTCCCAAACGGTGTGGAGTACGTCTTCGAAACGGCGCCGGATAGGCTTCGCTGCCGCTTTCGCCACGGCGATGTTGTGGAAGACGTCGTATCCGGCCAGCGAGGCATCGTCGTTGGGATGGCCTCCACCGGCATCTTCTGGTGCCATCAGGGAAGTTCGGTCGCCGTGCCGATGTCGACCTTCGGGGGTGACAAGGATATTGTCGTTGTGTTCCGGAGTGGGGTGGGCAAGGGAGGGG